>JGI20225J20221_1000053_pt1 | contig 205241 bp, 181 predicted proteins | sample BioMet4_FD_20221 | JGI IMG/M metagenome (IMG submission 20221) | reverse complement strand
AGTGCACCGCCGAAGGTGCAGGTTTCGCCGAAGGCGACAAGGACCGAGCTGTCGATGACGCCCATCGGCGGCATGAATAATCCTAAATACAGCAATATTAATCCACTCAGAATCAATATTGTTGCCAGCATGAGCTGTATGTTTTGCATTGTCAATTTCATAAGATAATTGTTGTTTTACTGTTGTTTAACTGTTAATAATCCGTTGTTTATACTTTTGTTCAAAGTGCCGATTCAACTGCATTTGCCGGTATAAGCTATTCCTTGTGAAGCCCTTTACGATGTGGCGAATGTTCTGAGCCGAAACTGTTTTCGGTTCAAGGCATTCCTTTATGGAGCCCTTTACAAATTGCTGATTCAACTGCATTTGCCGGTATAAACCTGTCTTTTTAATACTCCTTTTTTCCGACCGACTTATTTTGTCTGTTTGATTGCTGACACTCAGTATATTTTAAGCTCTCCCCCTAATTTGGGGGAGTACCGCAAAGCGGGGTGGGAGTAGATATTTATATTTTTCTCTTTATAAACCAGTTGGCTGTAATTTATTAAGACAGCAGGCTCTAATCTTTTTTTTGTATAAAACAGCTGGTCTTAGTTTAAACAGCAGGTTTTATTTTTTTACTCCTCAGTCGCTTCGCGACAACTCCCCTAAATTAGGGGGCAGCTTGTGGCAGTTTGGCCTTGTTGTTTACAACTGCTTTGGATTTGACAGTTGTCTTTTTTGGTAATGATTTATGGATATTCTCAGTGTTTTCTCAGAAATTCGTAAATCAGTTTAATTAAAACCAAAAGTTGCCTTATCGAATAATCAGGGTTTCTTCCGGGAATTCGTAAATCAGCCTTACTTAAAACCAAAAGCTTATTGAATAATCAGGGTTCCCCCAGGAATTCGTAGATCAGTTCCACTTGGCGGGGTGTCAGATAGCGTTGTCCTATCTTGAATCCGCATTCATTAAGTCTGTCGCGTAGCGCTTTGTTTCTCATGATCCATCGTTTGAGCAGTTTGCTTCGCGAGGATTGGGAGGCGGACGGGAAGTACATCCCGCCCAGCTCCTTCAAAGTATAAACACGCAGTTCTTCCGTTTCCGTTTGGATATTCATTTTCAATCTTCTTATTTATTTTGTAAACGAGAAGTTCTCAGATGCTTAGCGGTCATTAAACCATCGTCTGCAGACAAACTGGACAGTTTGAGTCAAACGATTGCCTTGCCGTTCGCAGACTGTCGGGCTAATGCCTTATAAAGCGGGACAGTTTAAGTCAAACGATTGCCTTGTCGTTTGCAGACTGCCGGGCTAACGCCTTATAAAGCGGTGCAGTCTAAGCCAAACGATTGCCCGGTTATTGTGATGTTCGCTGAACTACCTGTTTTTCCAAACGGAAGTGAGGATTTTATAGTCCGCCCGGTTTCTCTTCTCCACCGCCTCCGGTACCGCCTCCAGTACCGCCTTCTGCAGCCTTCTGCTTCGTTTCGAGTGAAGCGAAGGAAGCCGTCTGGCAAGCCTTCCGGAGCACCGTGCCCGGCGTGAAATGCAGACGCGCCTTCTTCACGTTTGCGTTCGAGAACTTCTCTTTCGTTTCAGCTCCGCTACTTCTCAAGGTCAGTCTGAAGGTACCGAGTTCGCCCAGATAGACGATTCGTCCTGCAGCCAGCTCCATTTCGAGTACGAAGTTGAGGTTATCAATTACTGCCTTCACATCGGCGCTTGAAATGGCCGAACGTGCTTCAATCATTTTCGAGATCGCGTAGATGTCGGTCGAGCCGTTGTACTTTGCGATAGCGAAAACCTTGTCTTTTTTTGCACCGCCCTTGAGGTCGGAGACCTTTCGGACAATCAGTTTGTATCCCTGTGCCATAAGTCAAAATTACGTTTTTAAATTAAACAATCCGTTCACTTGTCATTCGCGATTGACGTAGGCAAAGGTACGATGGGCGGCAGGGGTCACTGTCCGCTTATGTCCACTTATGTCCTTTTATGTCCTCCAATGTCCTCCAATGTCCACTTATGTCCTTTTATGTCCACTTATGTCCACTTACGTAACCGGCGGGATTTCCTCGGCGCCCTCCATTTGGAGCTGTTGGAAGTAGCGTTTCAGCAGTTCCTGTTTTGCCCAGATGTTCGGCGAGTCGACGTATTCCTTCACGTTTATCCGTCCGCACTCGCCTCGCCGTCGCAGTTCCATCGGCCGTCGGTCGGCGTGCTTGAGCATCTCGTCGAGGTCCTGTTGGCTGTCGGCTATGGCGCCCTTGCTGACCAGAAAATCGTAGACCACGAACCCCAGCATGTCGCGTTCGGTATCGTTGTCGAGGAAGTTGCGGTAGTACAGCTGTGACAATTCCCACAGGCTTTTGCCGCCATCTTCCTCGCTTCGCCTTTTGCGTTCGGCCTCATCGCGTTCCTTCCAGATGAGCTCGCGTGCAGCGCATCGTTCTTCGCAGTTGATGAATGCCGAGAGCCACATCGAGAACGTGTGCATGTTGAGTCCGACGAAGCTTCCGAGCCTGTCGCGTACGCCCATCTTGAAGCAGATCGCCACCTCGTCGAGCGTCAGGAACGGATAAAACTCCACAAGGTCGTCGATGAGATTCATGATCAGCCGGGCATAGAGCTTGGCTTCGGGCTGTTTGTAGCCGACGTAGGCGAAAGTGTCCTGCATCAGTTCGTCCAGCCGCTCCGCCATCGCCTCCGTATCGATCTCCTTCAGAGGTGTGCCCTGCATCGCCAGCTTTATTTTTTCTTCGTACATTTCTCCTTAAGCATTTGTTTGACAATCGACAAAGGTTTCGCCTGCACCTCTTCCTGTTTCTTGTTGTACGAATTATTCGTAGCCGGCGGAACTTTATTCATATTCAAATTTGCAGGAATGTTTTTGCTTACAAGTTGCTTTCTTTCCAGCCAGTAGAAAAATCTTCTTTTGAATTTATCGATGTTTTTGACTGTCGTTTCTCCTCCGGTAGTAATAATGAAATTTCTGAATTCATTCAGTTTGTCATACAGGTTTTCCATTGTCAGATCTTTTGCCGGAGCGACAGCGATAGCCGCATCACACCATTCTTTGTCTTCTAAAAAAATATTTAAATCAAAATCAGAGAGGGGGAGAATTTCATCAGCCCCGCAAACGCGCGAACGCGCGTTACGAGGGAGTGTTTTACTCCCTCCCTCTATTTTATTTTTTTTTTCTTTTTCTTTTAAGACTCTACTATACTTTTCTTTACTTTGTGGCATTAATTCGATGGAAACCTCCTCCTTGTTTTCATCAATGTTCAAATTATCAGCACATTCCGACGTGTCAGAAGCATTTTTATTAACATTCATCAACAAATACGGCAATTCGCAAATAATCTTTCCAAAAGTGTTCTGTTTTGCAAGGAAAAATCTTTTTTGTATAGTTTCAGAAGTGAATACAAGATCGCTCTTGAACAGTTTCATATTGAACAGTCCCAATTTTGTCATGTAGTCAAACAGCTTGTTCAGTTCATCTATGTCGATTCCCGAACGGTCAGAAAGGTCAAAGATGTAATCCTCATCAACGGACAGATAATATCCGTTTTTATAGATATCGCAGAGGATTGTAAAGAAAATATATACACCTTTATACCCAAACTTTCTGGTCAGTTTACGTATCTTTAAGTTCATGAAAATATCCACATCGAGCGGAAAGTAATCGAGTCCTAATTTGATTGGTCTAGCCATATAAAACACTGTTTATTAGTTTGAATAATCGAGCATCAAGGCGGCCTATTTCTGGCACGCCATGACGATCATTTTGATAGTTTTGAGCGACAGCAGTTCTGTCGGTGTTACGCGGATCAGTTTCCATCCGCACGCAGCGGCGGCGTTGTACTTCTCGAGGTCGCGCATGTAGCCGTCGAGCCGTGTATGCCGTCCGTTGTCGTTCCACACGGCGCCTTCCACCTCGATGGCGACCTTGTGTGCGGGTATGGCGAAGTCGAACCGCCAGTTGCGTCCCGGATAGAACGCGTACTCACTGCGCAGGTCGTAGCGTCCTATCCTGTTCATTGCCCTTTCGAGGAGCGACACCTTACCAGAGCTGATACTTGCATCTGAGCCCATGCATAAGCGCCTCCACCGCATCCGTTTTTGATTCGAAATGTTGCACCACACAATCGCTTTCGCGGTTGTCGAAAGCCACCCATCCCTGTCCGTCGGGGCTTTTGAAGTACCCGAATTTGCCTCTGAAGCGTCCTTTCCAGAACGAGCGGTAGAAGCGGTCGCCTTCAAGCATTCTCAGCAGATAATCCTGTGCTTTCTCGCCTATCAGGACCTGTTCAAAAAGTTCCTTTAACGTTCTTGTTCTCATGATTCCGATTTTTGTAAGTTCAACAGATCCTCATTGTCAATGACGAAGGCACATTCGCCCTCAAAAGTCTTTCCCCGGTCGATGTAGGCATTGCTTTCCTTCTCGATTTTCTCCATGATTTCCAGGATACTGTTCTCGTCGTAGTACTCACCGCGTCCGAGGTAGAGGCGCGATTCGAGGGACGAAATCCCCTTGCGTCCCATGTCCTCGCACCCTTCGCCGACGCGCGAGTATATCCTGAGCAGCTGGCAGTTGCCGCTGTTGATGCAGATATACCCGAGGACGAAAAGTTTCTGCACGATGGACAGTCCGGAGATGTTCCTCACGTGCTTGGCAAACCTCTGCATGGCTTCGGTCAGGTCGGGATGCACCGGCGTACGGTTTTCGTAGGTTATGAGACTGCACCCGTCGCAAGGTTCATTTCTTTCGTAAACGGCCTTGAGGTGTCCTTCTTTGATAAAGACGCTTCTGTAGCATCTGTCGATGATATTGTTCATTTTAATTAAATTTAAACAGTTATTTTATGCAAGGAATCTCGTTATAATTGATGAATTCGCTATTGATAAAGACATTTTTCATTGCCTGTTTATTAGCGAAAGAGATCATCGGATAGAGTGCTTTTTGGAGCTCTTTTTCGTTCATATTCTGCCCCATATTGACCCACCAGTAGTTCATCAGTTCGAGGTAGCCCTCTTTGGAGATCACATCGGGCGTCCAGCGGGTGTTTATCTGGTGAGCCTTGAGTTTCATCTGCTTCTCGATCAGTTCGCTCTTGATGCGGTGTATTTCCTGTTTCTTCTCTTCATCGGTGAGCTTGCTGTTGTTGAGCACGGCGTTCTGAGCCGATTCGGCGGATTCGATGAGAGCCCGTTCGGTGTTTCTGATATCCTGCAGCCGTTGCCGTTCATAGTCGGTGAGCATACTGACGATGATTGCTGCGGGCGAACCTTCGTTGGCGGGGTTGATGCTGTTTTCGAGGGAGGTGAAACGTCGTTGCACGCCGGTGAGCATGCGTGTGATGTCGCTGCGGTGAGCGTTGAGTTCATCCTTGAGGGCGACGCAGCTGCGCACGTAGGCGAGAGCCGTCTTGTTGTCGTCGTCGTTCATCCCTTTTGCATCGATGCAGTTCAGCAGCTCATTTCCTTCGTTAAGCTTCTGCTGTGCAAGGAGTTGATTTGCGTTATACACTTCCATGCATTTGTTCATGGCACAGGCATTGTTGAGTGTTGCCAGTTCCTCGACCTCGTGAGTCGAGCGATAATTGTTGTCTTCCATACTTGAATGGATTTGCAATTTAAAATTTAGAATGAAGAATTTGTGGAGAAGTGTGGAATGTGTTTTTCCTTCATTAGATTGTTTTTTCAGTAGAGTTGGTCAAATCGTCTCCTAGCGATCAGACCCGCTCTACATTGCCCGGTTGGGCTGTGATAACTGAGAGTAAATGTTCTACTTTCATTATTTCTTTTTTTTAATCGTTTTTTGTTGAATTATTTCAACGCCACAAAGATAATATATTTCAGAGGCGAAATCAAGTATTTTACAATATATTTTTAATCTATTGTATTAAAAATTACTTACGGATAAGCAAAGATTTAATAAATAATAATATTACACATCTTTTAAATATGGAAATAATTTTGTATAACGCGCGCTTTTTAACTAATGTACGCGCACGAATAAGTTGCAATAATAACCGACAAAATGCAATCAATTAATGCATATTATAATCACATGGAAACAATAACAATATTAATCGATAACATTTGTAATAGATCTCCATCTTTTTCCCCTGAAAAGGGGGTGGCATTTCATTCGAATGCGCGAACCTCTTCATTCGAAAGAAAATATTTTTCATTTGGAAGAAACGTTCCTCGCATTCGAAAGGATCGGATGGTGGATTCGAAAGAAAAACGGGAAAATTACGGATTTGTTGATATAACCTTCACATAAATTTCTATATTTGTGATGTTATGAAAACAATTGCAACACATTCAGGTGAGAATTCAATAAAAGTTTTTGCAGAAACTTTTGAAGGCGACGCATACGAGCAGGTAAAGCTCCTTGCGAACTATCCGCCATACATAAACGAGAAAATAAGAATAATGCCCGACGCGCATGCCGGAATAGGATGTACGGTAGGAACGACAATGACCATAACCAATGCCGTTACGCCAAACCTGGTAGGTGTGGATATTGGTTGCGGAATGTTGGTGACGAAATTGGAAGATATGGATATTGACTTTGCAAAACTCGATTCGGTAATCAGAGGAAATATTCCGAGCGGTTTCGATATCCATGACGAACCCGTCAGTCCGGTTTCCTTCGACGGTCTGTTGTGTGCAAAGCACGTTGATCTGTCGAGAGCGTTGCTTTCGCTGGGCAGTCTTGGTGGTGGCAATCACTTCATCGAGATCGATTATTCGGAGAAAGACCGATGCAATTATCTGGTGATCCATTCGGGAAGCCGTAACTTGGGCGTACAAGTCTGCAAGTATTATCAGAACAAAGCCATCACGAAACTTTGCGGGATGAACGAGCTCAGAAAAGAACTCATAGTTCGACTCAAGCAGGAAGGTCGTGATAAGGAAATCAATTCAGAGCTTAAAAAGCTCCAGAAGCCGCAAATCAACGAAGAGTTGGCACATCTGGAAGGCGAAGACATGAAGGCGTATCTTCATGACATGGCGATCGTCCAGAAGTATGCGGCGTTGAACAGAAGTACCATGGCCAACCTGATTATCAATAAGATGTCGTTCAAAGCATGTTCCAAATTCGATACCATCCATAACTATATAGATTTTAAAAGAATGATATTGCGAAAAGGTTCAGTCAGTGCAGAATCCGGTGAGACCTTGATCATTCCTTTGAACATGCGCGACGGTTCATTGATATGCATTGGTAAAGGTAATCCGGACTGGAACTATTCAGCTCCCCACGGTGCAGGCAGACTGATGAGCAGAAGCAAAGCAAAGGAAACCATTGGGATGGAGGAGTTCAAAAACAGTATGGAAGGAATCTATACGACGTCAGTATGTCCCGGCACAATAGATGAAGCGCCTCAAGCATATAAATCGTCCGAAGAGATAGAAAGAGCCATCTCTGACACCGTCGACATTCAAGACATCATCAAACCGGTATACAATTTTAAAGCGGTATGAAAAACACTTTGAGTGAAGGGGGAAAAGTATTTGTTTTTATTTGTTATTACTATAATATGTTATAAGCTTAATTATTAGATGTTTATATAAACGGGATAAAAGAATTTTTGAATTTTTCAGTAAAAATTTGATTTAGTAGAATTTGTTTATTAACTTTACACGCATGATGATGAATAAGGGAAGATAAGAAAAACATGAGATTTTCCAAAACTTTCATAAGTGGGGTAATTGAATAATGGCTTGAATGGATTTAGGGTTCTGTACTTGTTTGAGCTGTTTTACTGGAATAACAGAACTCCAAAAGGTAATATAGTATCATGAACACGAGACATGCAAGTTTAAATGTGTCTCAAATACAAATTGTATTACTTACCTTAAATATATTATATGTAGTATGCGCTTCAGATTGCTTTTAGAGATAAATCGTCGAGCATTTGGTGATTTACTTCCCATAAACTATCAATATGCCCAATCGGCTTTGATATATAAGACATTAGCCCGTTCGAATGCGGAGTATGCTACTTGGTTGCATGAGAATGGTTTCAGTTTGGAGAATGGAAAACGCTTCAAACTGTTTACTTATTCACGTTTGAAGATCGAGAAGCGCCAGATTATACCCCAAGAACAAAGGATTTGCATTTTGTGCGATATGGTTGAATGGCAGATCTCATTTTTACCGGAGGTAAGCACTGAACGCTTCATTCAGGGTCTTTTTACTAATCAGACGATAGAGATTGGGGATAAAAAATCCGTGGTGCAGTTTCATATAAGGAGTGTCGAAGTTTTGCCTCCTCCGGAATATGCCGAAGAGATGCAGTTTTCGACGATGTCGCCGATCTGTTTGCGATGCAATCATGCCGATAGCAGTCGTACCGAATATATATCGCCTTCCGATCCGCGTGCAAAGACAGCGATTCTTACCGGATTGCTATCGCGTTACGAAGCATTTTATGGCAAACCGTTTGACGCAAAGCCGTCCGATTTTGATTTCGTTGTCCTGACGGAACCGAAGTCCGTTTTGGTGACGATAAAGGCAGACACACCGGAGGAGACAAAAGTAAGAGGATACATGTGCAAGTTCAAAATGAGAGCACCAAAAGAATTGATGCGGATCATGTACGAGAGCGGTGTCGGGGAAGAATGTGCGCAGGGATTCGGGTGCGTAAAAACAAACAATTTTAATGATATAAATTTGTGATTATATGATACGGGAAATAATTCATTTTACAGAGAATTTAAATAAAGACTTGACTGGTTTTTTGGTGGAGTACCTGCAACCTCAACAAGAAGGCGTATATATTCTAATCAATAATGATGGAGTTGAGAAAGTAGAAAGCTATAAAAAAGGTGACACTGTTTCTCCTTTTTTAAAAGAATGTGCATTACGGCTGAAGTATTCGTGGACAATAGAATATGACAAGAAACCATTTTACCAAAAATGTTTTGATTTACCGAATAAACGAATACATAGTATATCTCCATACGTAGTAGCATTTAAAAGGACGTATATAATAAAAGGAAAAGAATATGGAAATGGTAAAATTATTGATCCAACGTACATCCATAATTATTTAAGAAGATCATCAAAAGAGACAAATACTGATATAACGTCTATTGAATTAGCAAATATACTTGAAAAATATTTTGATGAAATAATTGAAAAATATATATTGAATACAGAAAACAAAGTAAAAGATAGTTCTTATATTATTTTTTTATATGATATACCTATTGAAAACTATGTAAAGGTATTTGATGAATATTTGAAATTGAAGCTTTTTAATAGTTCTAAAGATGGTATAACTGATAAAAATGGGAAAAAACTAAGAGAAAATGAATATTTAGATGTTGATATAATTAGAGGATGGTCTAATTTCTATAATGGATACAATGCAGACAAAATTTTTTTAAAACATATGACCAGTTTTAATTTAACAAATTCCATAACAAATAGGGAAGCAAAACTCCTTTATGATTTTAAAGAATATTGTAGGTGTGGATTTTTGCCAAACCCTCTTCCTATTTTTGTGGATAAAGAAGAATTGATTGATAGTGATATTCAAAATGAATTTATAAAGGTTTGCAATATTGAAGAAGAAAAAACATATAGAGGTGTCTTAAAAATAATCATGTCTAAACATCCTCAAACTTTGAAAAAATATTATTTACTAAATATGCAACAGGGTAATATTGTTGATTTTGACTTTGTCCCAATGTTTAGATATGCTTTTAGTTCAAAATTAGTGATAAAGAATATAACAGAATCTGGATTTGTTAAAGATAAGATATTTGAAAAAGATAATGATATTCAGATTGATACTATTTTTGATTTTGAACGAATTGTCGTTCTCTATATTTTTAATAATTCCTTAGTTAAGATAAAGGACGATAAATTTTCAACAAATTATTTTGGTAGTTTAGACCCAAATTATGTTAGCGGTGGAGATGTAGTATATCAATTGATTATGAAATATCGTAAGGTATTTTATGATTATATATATAAATCAAAAATTAATGCTATTAATGAATTAATATTTGATGATATTATGTACCATTCTATCCTTTCTAATATTCAGAAAGATGAAATAAAAGGAAAATTCGAGTGGAACAATACTGTCAAAAAGAAGATTAATATCTGGTTTAGCTTATATAAATTATTTAATAACAATAAAAATACAGAAATTATGGCTTCAAAAGTAACAGACTTAATGTCTAAAATGAGAAGTGTTGTCAAAGGTGAGTCCATATTGGATAAGCCCGAAGAGTTTGCATTCGGGGCTGGTCAGCTGGTCTCTTATTTAATTGATCGCAGTGTTGCAAGCAACAAATCGTATGCTTTGCTTGAACCATATCTGCAAAAGACAAAATCAAATTTTTTGCAAGATGCAATTGCACAAACTATTGCAGTGTATAAACACAATATAAGCACTTACAGAGGTCCATTTCAAGCTTTAGCATCCAATGTACTAACCTATGATGGGAATATTGAATTGAAACCTATGCTGAAATATTTTCTTGCTGGATGCTTCTGTCCATGTGTAATTTATGATAAAAAACAGGATAACAACAATTAAAAATAGGAGATTATAATTATGACAGAATTTAATAACCGAGTTTTCGGATGTGCCGTTGTTAAGGCCATCAATTCAAATTACAATGCAGATTTTTCAGGTCAACCACGCACATTACCAAGTGGCACAGTTTATGCTACAGATAAAGCATTTAAATATACTGTGAAAAATTATTTGAAAGACGTTTATTCCAATGATTATGTCTTATATTTTAAACGACTGAAATCTGAATTTACTCCTGATGATTTGTCAGGAGCTTACGAAAGAAAATTTGCAACAAAAGTCAAAGATGATCCATTAGAGGTTATTTCTAAAAATCTGCTTTCTTGCATAGACGTACGTCTATTTGGTTCGACATTTGCCCCTAAGGGTGATGGCATAAAAAATAAAAACGTTTCTCTTCATGGTCCTGTTCAAATTAATCATGGTGTGAACATATGGAAAGAAAACAACATTTATTCAGAACAAATAATGTCACCTTTTAGAAATCCTGGTGATACTGATTCTGAGGATAAACAAGCTACAACATTGGGTCGTCAATCAAGACTTGAGGAAGGACATTATTTGCATCACTTTTCTATTAACCCTCAAAATCTAAAAGATATCGTTGCTCTTGCCGCTAATGGTGCTCAAACTCTTTCCGACGAAGATATTATCAAGTTTAAAGAAGCTATGCGTCGTGGTGTAACTTGGTATGATTCAGCATCAAAAGTCGGGTGCGAAAATGAAATGTTAGTTTGGGTCCAACTAAAAGAAAATTCAAAAAATGTTTTACCTAACTTTACTTCTTTAATTGATTTGAAACCAGAAAAAGATAATGGCAAGTGTGTGTATGATTTCAGTAAGTTGACTGCTGAGTTATTGAAGATTTCTAGTGATATTGAGTTTGTTGAAATATATTACAACAAACAAACTGTTATGGTTATTAACCTTCCTAATAAAGAAAATGTAACGGAAAACGATATTTAAACATGGCAGGTCAAAAGTTAATATCGTTTGATTTAAAAGCTGAGTTCGGGTTCTTTAAGAAACCGGATATTAATGACATATATTTAACCTATAACATGCTCCATAAACCCGCGTTATTAGGAATACTTGGCGCTGTTATAGGCTTGCAGGGTTATCAAAAAAATGGTGTTTTCCCGCAATATTACAAAAAGTTGGAACATTTGCCAATTGGCATTAAACCACTGGATGATGATAAAGGAAACTTTACCAAAGATATGGTAACATACAACAATGGAACTGGCTTTGCAAGCAGTGAAGCTGGAGGTAATCTTATGATCACCGAACAGTTTCTTATAAAACCTGCATATCGTTGTTATTTACTTTTAAATTTAGAAAATGAGGAAGATAAAGCTTTATATGAAAATCTAGGTTCATATAAAGCTGAATATATACCATACATGGGAAAAAATGATTTTTCAGCTTGGTGGGAGAATTTTAATGATAAATATGAATCAAATAAACTATTCGACTTTCAGACTGATTACAAGATATCTTCCATATTTCGGAAAACAGAAGCTGTTAGCGGTTATATAGCAAAATCTATGTCCATTTTCACTAGCCATGAACCAACATGGCTTTACTTTGAGAAATTGCCTACAAATTTTGATAAACAGTTGTATCAATATATTTACGATGACTTTGTTTATTCAAATGCTACATTCAAGAAGGAAATGGACATGAGTGCTAATGGCGTTTTTTATAAAATAGATAGCAGTTCAATAATTCAGTTGTTTTAATATGAGATTTGATGTTGATTATTTTAAGATATTAATTGCAAATAGTAATCGCTATTTTGCTCATCTGCCAAAAGATGGAGATGACAGGTCTCCAGAGTTATTAGCAGAACATTCTGCTTTGGTTTTTGATTATGCAAAAAACATAGTAGCAAAACAACAATTATGCAATATTATATCTGATTTGATTGACAAGTCCATTCCTGAAAAGGTTAATAATAAGCAATTGCTGGCTGAGAGAATTGAAATCCTCTTTTGGCAAGCAATTGCTTTCCATGATTTAGGAAAAGTCAATGGGGATTTTCAAAGAAAACAAATGAAAAATGCTGCTAAATTGATTGAAGTTGAACACCATTTTCATTCAAATCATTCAGTAATCAGTATGTATCTGTTTCTTGCTATTTTTTGGAGTGATTTTTTAAGTTTAAAATTATCTGATGAAGATGCTATTTTTCTTTGTAATGTAGCATTGTTTATGAGTTATCCAATATGTCAGCATCATAGTACGGCTTTGTATCAAACAGAAGATGATAAACGCTGGAAAAATGAAGAACTATTTGATTTGAAGCCATACTTATCGCTTTTTAAATCAACTCTAAACGATGAGCGAATTGAGCAATTTCATGAGTGTCTATTAAAAAATGCGGATTTTGAGTTTTTGTTTGACCGCTTTAATAACTTCATTTTCGAAGAGAAAAATGCTTTTCCACTTTACAGCCTTGTTAAATTGAATTATTCACTTTTGACAGTTTCAGATTATTTGGCAACTGCGCATTATATGAATAAGTGGGATAAAATTATTGATGATTTTGGTTTGATTGATAATGCATTGAAAAAAAGGATTATTTTCAATGCTGAAAATTCCAAAGATTATAATAAGGATGTTTATTTAGCAATTAATAATGGCGAAAAGATTTGTCCTGATAACTATCAAAAACAATCTAATAGAAATCTCAATTGTTTAAGGAAATTCATTGCTATGGAAGTTGTTCAAAATGTACGAGCTAATATCAATAAGAACTTATTTTATATTGAAGCACCGACAGGAGGAGGAAAAACCAACTCTTCAATGCTTGCATTGGCCGAACTATTAAGAGCAGATAACACAAACAGGGTTTCAAAAGTCTTTTATGTCTTTCCATTTACGACACTGATAACTCAAACTTATAAATCATTGTCAGAAACACTTGGCCTTGAAAATAGTGAAATCGCGGAAATACATTCAAAGGCTCCATCCCAATCTGGGCGTTACGAAGAAGATTACAAGAACTATATGGATAATTTATTTATGAATTATCCTGTGACGTTACTTTCTCATATTAAATTTTTCGATGTCCTAAAGACTAACGAGAAGGAAAATAATTATCTTTTGAGCAGAATAGCAAATTCTATAATAATAATAGATGAAATTCAATCATACTCTCCTAATATTTGGGATAAAATAGTCTATTTTATAGTTAATTATGCAAAGTCCTTCAACATAAAATTCATCGTGATGTCAGCTACTTTACCTAAAATCGGAGAAATAATTGATAATAAAAATCTCGTTTCAGATTTCATTTATCTTATCAAAGATAAAAATAAATACTTTCAGAATCCTAATTTCTGCCGAAGGGTAGAATTTGACTATTCTCTGATGTCACAGTCACGTCCTAATCGGGAAGAAAAAGGAGAATACTTGTCAAACCTAAGAAATTTCATATTTCAAAAATCACAGACATATTCTATGAATAATAGCTTGTATCCTAATAGTGTATTTGCTATAGTAGAATTCATCTTTAAAAAAACAGCAAGTGAATTTTATTCTCTCGTTTCAAGTCAAAATAACTTTTTTGATGAGGTTTTACTTTTATCTGGGACCATATTAGAACCACGTAAAAAGGAGATTATTAACAGATTGAAATCTAAAGATTATCGTTTAAAGAAGATTCTACTAATTAGTACCCAAGTCGTTGAAGCTGGTGTAGATATAGATATGGATTTAGGGTTTAAAGACAAATCTTTAATAGACAGCGAAGAACAGTTGGCTGGTCGAATCAACAGAAATGTTATTAAATCAAATTGTCAATTGTTCATTTTTGATTGCGATAATGAAAAGACTTTGTATGGCGACGATGAACGTTACAAATTAATGAATGAAATCAAAGACAATTACCAAGAGATTTTACAAAGTAAAGACTTTGATAAATTATATCAGTTAATTATAGAAAAAATTAAAAGGAAGAATAATTGTCCACAAATCGTGAATCTTTCTGATATGATCACTAAAATTTCTATTCTCGATTTTAAAGGTGTCAATGATGAATTGAAAATAATTACGTCGCTAAATATCTCCGTATTTGTTCCTTTATCTATTTCAATAAACTATTTACAGCCTTTCATTAATGATATAAATGATTTTAATATATCATATGATAATGGTTGTATTTCTGGGGAGGATGTATGGAAAGTATATAAAAGTATAGTTGAAAACGGTGATGAAAATTTCGTACAGAATAAAGTCAGAATGAAAAAACTTCAAGGTTTAATGTCAAATTTCGTTTTTTCAATATTTCCTAATGGAAACAACTATGAATCATTAAAAACATATGGAGAAAGAATATATGGATTTCTATATCTTGAAAATTATAGGGATATATATTCTTTTGATGATGGGGTAAATACTGAAATACTTAAAGATTCTAACTTCCTATAATTTATGGAAATTAATGCGACTCTAATAAATCTATATAATGTATGTAAACGCGAAATGTGGTTACATGCAAATGGCATTCGTTTCGAGCATACTTCCGATCTGGTTTATGAAGGCAAACTTATTCATGAAGAGAGTTATCCTCAACGTTCAGACAAGTATGTTGAAATTGAACTGGATGGAATTAAAGTTGATTTTTATGATCCTAAAAACAAGGTGATTCATGAAATAAAAAAGTCGAATAAGGTTGAGCAGGCTCACTTATGGCAATTGAAATATTATATTTTTGTTTTTGAGCGGAATAATATTAAAGACGTAACTGGCATTTTGGAATATCCAACATTGCGCAAAACTGAACGTGTAGAATTGAATGATGATGACAGGTCAAAAATTCATGATTTTGAGTTGGATATTCAACATATCATCGAAAGTGATGATTGTCCACCTTTGGCAAAAAAGTCTATTTGCCGAAATTGCAGTTATTATGATTTTTGTTATGCAGATGAGGAGGATTCGATATGAAAAAGACTTATTACCTATTCAACCCCGGTATCTTGGAACGCAAGGATAATACGTTGAAGTTTACACCATTTGAGGAAGATGAGAACGGTGAAGAGTCGCGTCCCGGGCAACCCCGTTATCTTCCTGTCGAAGATATATCAGAATTCTATGTTTTTGGTTCACTTCGTGCAAGCAGTTCACTATACAATTTCTTAGGGCAGAAAGATATCGCAGTGCATTTCTTTGATTATTATGAGAATTATACGGGTTCGTTTATGCCACGAGATTCTTTGTTGTCTGGTCGTCTACTTTTGGCACAGACTTCTTATTATCAGAATAAAAAGAAGCGCCTGGAAATTGCTCGGAAATTTATTGAAGGAGCAGCTTTTAATATGATGAAGAATCTGCAATATTATAACCGTCGTGGTCGTGATATGGATATGATTTTATCAACGATTAAATCTTTGTCTGAAAAGATTAATAGCACGGAATCTGTACAAGAACTGATGGGAATAGAAGGAAATATCCGACAAACATATTATGATGCTTTCGACTTGATTATCAATGATTATAATATGGATGGTCGTAGCAAACAGCCTCCACAAAATGAGGTGAATGCACTGATTTCTTTTGGAAATATGATGTGTTATTCACAATGTTTGAGGGCAATCCATCAAACGCAACTTAATCCTACAATAAGTTATTTGCATACACCTGGCGAGAGACGTTATTCTCTAGCGTTGGATGTAGCTGAGATTTTTAAACCGATTATTGTGGATAGGTTGATTTTTAAAGTCCTTAATAAAAACGAAATTCAGGACAAGCATTTTGATAAGCAATTGAATAAGTGCATATTAAATGCATCAGGTAAAAAGATTTTTGTAAAGGCTTTTGAGGATCGTTTACAGGAAACAATTCAGCATCGCTCATTGAAACGAAATGTTAGTTATCGGCACTTGATCAAATTGGAATGTTACAAGCTTTCCAAACATTTGTTGGCGATGGAGGAATATAAACCATTCAAAATGTATTGGTGATTATGTATGTTATTTTGGTATATGATTGTGGTGAGAAACGTGTCGCTAAGATGTTGAAGCTTTGCAGGCAGTATTTGAACTGGGTTCAGAATTCTGTTTTTGAAGGGGATATATCGGAAGCAAAATTGATGGAGTTGAAAGCTCGATCAAAAAATATTATGGATTGCGAGAATGATAGTTTGATTGTGTTTTCGAGTAGAGATAATAAATGGTTAAATAAAGAAATATTGGGAAAAGAACGAGGTTGTACCGATGTTTTTTTGTAGCCGACAGTTGTCGCTGACAGTTTTATACTAGAAATAAGAATCGTATTAAGTACGAATGATATTAAAAAGCGTTCTTTGACATATTGAAAATCAATTGATTAAAAAGCAATGTCGATCATGCAGGCTTTTTATATTATTGGACATCGACAATTATTTTATATCTTTGCATCATATCCTGAGCCAGTTATATATCTGATAATTAATGACATGTATATTTCTGGCTCAGGTCTTTTAATCGCACAAAGTTGAATTGAAATCTGATAGCAGGATAGCCGATTGCTTCAAACTTGGACTTTTAATCGCACAAAGTTGAATTGAAATTTGCAACCAATTCGCCCATCTCTATGATCCATTTCTTTTAATCGCACAAAGTTGAATTGAAATTAGACAAGGCAGAAGTTTTCAAAGAATCCTACCTTTGCCTTTTAATCGCACAAAGTTGAATTGAAATTTTCTATGCTTCATGCAATGATGCCCGCAGTTCTCGCTTTTAATCGCACAAAGTTGAATTGAAATATGATAGCGGCAATCCCAGCATTGAGCCTCTGACCACTTTTAATCGCACAAAGTTGAATTGAAATCTGACAAGCATCATAAACGATACGTTGGTATCAAATCTTTTAATCGCACAAAGTTGAATTGAAATAAGACAACGCGCACAAGCGAGACGATGGACGAGTATGCTTTTAATCGCACAAAGTTGAATTGAAATATGGAACAATTGGGCATCAGGTACTGAATCGACACACTTTTAATCGCACAAAGTTGAATTGAAATTATCAATCTTGTGTTTTAACGACTATAGAATAATAGCCTTTTAATCGCACAAAGTTGAATTGAAATAGCGTATCAATACTGGGAGGGACTGCGTGAATTTCTTTTAATCGCACAAAGTTGAATTGAAATACATTAAGCAACATTTGGCAGAGTATCTGAAAGGCACTTTTAATCGCACAAAGTTGAATTGAAATATTGATACTTCAGCACGATGAATGTTTTCTTTCAAGCTTTTAATCGCACAAAGTTGAATTGAAATTTTTATTATACAGCTTTGTCGCTCAACGGAAACGGCCTTTTAATCGCACAAAGTTGAATTGAAATCTATAACCTTGACCTTTAAGGGAGTTGTATAATTTCTTTTAATCGCACAAAGTTGAATTGAAATACTGATATCTATTATGCATTATTCAAAGATGGGGAACTTTTAATCGCACAAAGTTGAATTGAAATTGATTGTTCCTTTCCTTACAAAAGCTATATGATGAACTTTTAATCGCACAAAGTTGAATTGAAATTAAGTACAACGCTTGATCTGTCACTGTATCAGCTCGCTTTTAATCGCACAAAGTTGAATTGAAATAGAAATATAACCGTCGTGATGTCGAGGTTGAGAACTTTTAATCGCACAAAGTTGAATTGAAATGAAGGAAAGGATCTTATCAAATATTTCTCCGCTCCGCTTTTAATCGCACAAAGTTGAATTGAAATTATTATGAGCAAATGTAAGGTGATTGAAGACCGCGGCTTTTAATCGCACAAAGTTGAATTGAAATTTTGATACTATTGAAGATGCAAAGAAGTTTGCCGAACTTTTAATCGCACAAAGTTGAATTGAAATTTCCGTTGGATCTTCCAGGACGGAAATATTTTTCCCTTTTAATCGCACAAAGTTGAATTGAAATTAACCAAAGGAAGTTTCAACGCTATCGGTTACAACTTTTAATCGCACAAAGTTGAATTGAAATATATAATGCGGATCGAGTTCCGACATGAAGCATCTTCTTTTAATCGCACAAAGTTGAATTGAAATTAATAAAAAAAATAATCCCGAGTCAGCCGCATCTCTTTTAATCGCACAAAGTTGAATTGAAATCTCATATGATAGGTTAATGGTTATCTATAAAAATACTTTTAATCGCACAAAGTTGAATTGAAATCATAGTACTATATAATTAAATAGTGGTTTAAAGTACTTTTAATCGCACAAAGTTGAATTGAAATCTTCCTCGAAGTCACTTTCTGAATCATTAGACAACACTTTTAATCGCACAAAGTTGAATTGAAATTAAATTGATTCTATTTCAATTCCTACACGTCTAAACTTTTAATCGCACAAAGTTGAATTGAAATTTTGATACTATTGAAGATGCAAAGAAGTTTGCCGAACTTTTAATCGCACAAAGTTGAATTGAAATAGAGGTATGCGGTTGCATGCCAATTCCACTTCTTTCTTTTAATCGCACAAAGTTGAATTGAAATCGCGTAGCGGCAACAGACGAAGGAGAGGCAATTGACTTTTAATCGCACAAAGTTGAATTGAAATGCAACAATATCGACTTGAGACCATTCTGAAAGAAGGCTTTTAATCGCACAAAGTTGAATTGAAATGATAGATCATGATAATTATGAAGAAAAGGATATTTCTTTTAATCGCACAAAGTTGAATTGAAATTTGCTATCAATAATCGCATCGAAGCACTGGAAGGAGCTTTTAATCGCACAAAGTTGAATTGAAATCCGATGACCAGGTAAAGACTACGCAAAGTTATAATCTTTTAATCGCACAAAGTTGAATTGAAATATATAAGAATGACAAACAAGTCTCTAGTAATCTTGCTTTTAATCGCACAAAGTTGAATTGAAATCCTTATCCATTAGCTTTTGTTGCATAAGTACACGCGCTTTTAATCGCACAAAGTTGAATTGAAATATTTGTTAGCCTATAATATCAATCAGTTATACTATCTTTTAATCGCACAAAGTTGAATTGAAATTATAATCGTTAACTGCAAAATGGTATCGGTTGATCTTTTAATCGCACAAAGTTGAATTGAAATATTCGATTATCTCACGGTTAGAAAATCAATGAAGGCTTTTAATCGCACAAAGTTGAATTGAAATTGTAATCTTTGAGAGCATTGATTCTAACATTACTGTCTTTTAATCGCACAAAGTTGAATTGAAATATTATTGATGCATTGTTGCTTACTACATTGTTGTTCCTTTTAATCGCACAAAGTTGAATTGAAATTTGAAATCTAATGTTACATTTAACGCCTCTGCAATCTTTTAATCGCACAAAGTTGAATTGAAATAAGGTTGCATACACTTTGCCGGTTTCGTTGCAAACTACTTTTAATCGCACAAAGTTGAATTGAAATAAGGTGAAAATCTTTGTTTCAATTGTTCTCATAATACTTTTAATCGCACAAAGTTGAATTGAAATGAGAATATGTCACTGGGAATAAATACATAGCTAGGATCTTTTAATCGCACAAAGTTGAATTGAAATGTTTATCGTTTATATCCGATTTGGAAGCAACAGCAATCTTTTAATCGCACAAAGTTGAATTGAAATATGGATATCTAACACTTAATTATTCTCAACTTGGCCTTTTAATCGCACAAAGTTGAATTGAAATCCTAAAATTTTGTTATACGATAGATTTGTACTATTCTTTTAATCGCACAAAGTTGAATTGAAATACAATATCTCTTCTCTGTCCACAATCCCAGCTTCCTTTTAATCGCACAAAGTTGAATTGAAATTCTTGCTCGTCTGGTCGCCGCCTTCACCCATCTGCATACTTTTAATCGCACAAAGTTGAATTGAAATAAAAGTATTAGTGAGTATGTAAAGAATTTATCAAATACTTTTAATCGCACAAAGTTGAATTGAAATATCGTTCGGGTTCGAATGTCGAGTCGTCAAACTGACTTTTAATCGCACAAAGTTGAATTGAAATGGTTAAGACGATACGCCATTAACTTTTCCTCTGCCGACTTTTAATCGCACAAAGTTGAATTGAAATGTTTTAAAATGTTTAATAAGTTCTTAATATATCATTCTTTTAATCGCACAAAGTTGAATTGAAATATAGCTCTTTGCAGAGTACGGTAAACGGCAAGGCAAACTTTTAATCGCACAAAGTTGAATTGAAATCATTCTATAATTCTTATTGGTGTGTAAAAGTTAGCTTTTAATCGCACAAAGTTGAATTGAAATCCATATATAGGCATCGGACTTTATTATAGAATTTTCTTTTAATCGCACAAAGTTGAATTGAAATTGAAAACAATTAAAGTAAAAAAGAGTGATCTCGTGCTTTTAATCGCACAAAGTTGAATTGAAATTTCAGAAACATGAGATAACAATAAACTCAATACCGGCCTTTTAATCGCACAAAGTTGAATTGAAATAGGCAATGGTAGACGCAGATTGCAAAACTCTCAACACTTTTAATCGCACAAAGTTGAATTGAAATTGCATGCTGGTTAGCTTTATCTGCCTGAACTCGTCCTTTTAATCGCACAAAGTTGAATTGAAATAGCAAATGATAATTATTGCTTCGGAAATGATGGCGAACTTTTAATCGCACAAAGTTGAATTGAAATAAAGTTTTGAACCTCAATTTTTATTATTGCGGATCTTTTAATCGCACAAAGTTGAATTGAAATTCATATATCTTATCTTGTGTTTCTATCTGTTTACGAAACTTTTAATCGCACAAAGTTGAATTGAAATAAAGATGATTCGGGAAATTGTTCCTCCAGCCTTGCCCTTTTAATCGCACAAAGTTGAATTGAAATACAAAAATGCGGAAGACGCCTACGAAGTGGAGACGCACTTTTAATCGCACAAAGTTGAATTGAAATTATTGTTCCTTCAGTTTTGCAGTTTGCCTTCTTCGACTTTTAATCGCACAAAGTTGAATTGAAATGTGGTATCTAATGTTGGTGTACTTACTACCGGGTTCTTTTAATCGCACAAAGTTGAATTGAAATGTAAAAGCATTTTACACTCTTTTTGTAACTGTTATCTTTTAATCGCACAAAGTTGAATTGAAATAGATGTATAGAGCCGAAATTCATATTTGTTGTTGCTTTTAATCGCACAAAGTTGAATTGAAATTATACAGCACGAGGCAATAACGCCGCAAACCAATCTTTTAATCGCACAAAGTTGAATTGAAATTGGCGTTAATCTTCTGCTCCGCGTGCCTTACGATACTTTTAATCGCACAAAGTTGAATTGAAATATGGAGAAATCCGTTACATTCCTTTTTTTAGGCGTTCTTTTAATCGCACAAAGTTGAATTGAAATGAAAGAAATACAGGACAATTACGTCGATCTTCCTTCTTTTAATCGCACAAAGTTGAATTGAAATATTGATATAATCAAAATATAAATAACTAATAATCACTTTTAATCGCACAAAGTTGAATTGAAATTTGGAATGAAAATGACAAGCGTTTTTACTTTACCTTCTTTTAATCGCACAAAGTTGAATTGAAATCGTCGTAACTGTAACCACTGCGTTGTATGTATTAATCTTTTAATCGCACAAAGTTGAATTGAAATTCTACAAATTTATCCAGATTATTAGCCCATATTGCTTTTAATCGCACAAAGTTGAATTGAAATTACGTCATTCTTGCCTTTTACTCCCATACTTATTTCTTTTAATCATACAAAGTTGAATAAGAAATATCATAACGATTGCACAGATGTCTTTCAAGTAATCTCTTTTATTTGCACAAACTTCGAATTGAAATGTAGGCTACGACGACCTAGTGTATCTTTTCGCATTGTTCTTATGCGAGCAAAGAGATTAAGAAGAAAATGAAGAATACAATGGAGATAACCTTGTATCTTATTTTCTTTTCTTCGTTTCCCAAATACCAAAAAGTGGCACCAAGAGAAAAATAGCTGATTTCTACTAAGACATGATATATCATGATGCAAATATACATTTTGTTTTTCAACTTCTTCAGATCAAGGCTATATATCTTTGAAGGTACCGATGTCGGGCTATCTTCATATCAACTTGCTCGCATCTTTTTTAATCGCCATTTTATCTCTCTCTTCATAATTTTCTCTATCGACAAATTTGTAGAAGCAGCTGATTCTATCTTTGTAACTTACAAAATGAAAATGGGCTTCGCTCTCAATACATTCTTTTAGCTTGATGGGATCGTAGTAGTTGTGACTACCACGCAACACTATTATATTGTCAAGGTCAAAATATACTTTGCATCCGAAATAGTCTTTGAGATGCTTGTATCGCTTATTGCCATCTTTGTCTATAATGTCGGTTGACAGAACTCTGAATGATTTCATCTTTTCATGTATAATTTAGTTTAACATTGACGTCTGCCTCCGGTTGGAGGATAATGCCTTTTAATAATCTCATGTAAAAAAACAAAGTCGCGTGAACTTCGCAGCATGACGCGACTGCCTCGAATTACATTACATCTTTCTCAAGATTTGAGTATTCTAATATATTTTATTTATTATAATATGTTTGCAAACATAAGCCTTTATTCCCAATGTCGCAAATTTGTCTTCTAAATTGGAATGATTCTAAATAGACGCATCGGTTGGTAATCTTCATTTGTCAATGGAATTATTGCTTTATCGCCCTTCCATCTCCCATATTAATTCTATATTTGCATCAACAAAACAAATATGAGTTCACAATGAAAAAAACTATTTTAATCATGGCTTGCGCGTTGTTGGCAATGGCGGTACAGGCGCAAGGAAAGAAAGTGCTGGTGGCTTATTTCTCGTGCACGGGAAACACTGAAAAGGTGGCTAAAAAAATCGCTGTGGCTACGAAAGCGGATATCTATGTCATTCAACCGCAAAAAGCGTATTCGGCAGCGGATATCGACTGGCATAACAAACAGAGCAGAAGCACTGTCGAAATGAAAGATCACAAGGCTCGCCCGCAACTGGCAAACAAGAATGCGAAGATTGCTAAGTATGACGTCGTGTTCCTGGGCTATCCGATCTGGTGGAATACGTGCCCGCGTATCATCAATACGTTCATCGAAAGCTACAAGTGGGAAGGCAAAACGGTTGTTCCCTTCGCTACTTCGGGAAGCAGCTCCATCGACAACAGCGTGAAAGAACTGAAGGCGCTTTATGAGAATGTGAACTGGAATGCCGGAAAACTGCTGAATGATGGCGGCGCTGAGGCTGGAAGCTGGGCAAAAGAGGTCGTGGATGGCTTGAAATGAGCTTCGGGTGAAGGACGACGATCGGCGTAGTCAGGTGGTCGTACCGGAAGCGGATGTCACCGGACGATCCACTTCTCGATGTTGCGTGACTGGTTGCTGAAGTTTACGCCGATCTTGAAAAGTTTGCGGCTGTCCTGTGCGAAAGGCAAGGCATATTGTTTGTCTTCAATCTGTTGGAGCGCTTCTTCGGCGGTACCTTCCAGCTTGAATTCCATAATGTAGATGTATTTGTCAGTCTGGAGCAGCAGATCGATGCGTCCTTCGGATGTATGATATTCTGCCTTGACATAGAACCCGACCAGTTTGAAGACGATGAAGAGCACATTCTGATAGTGCAGTTCCAAATCTTTCACCAGTTCGTATGGCGTGTCGGCAAAGAAACTTTGCAGACGGCGGAAGAAGGCATCGACTTCTCCGGTTCGTACTTCGGTGACGAATTTTGATATTTGGAAATTCGATTCCACACGATCGACGGATGAATAGAACGGCAACAGGTATTTTATGAAACCTTCTTCCACTTCTTTATTTGGGAACCCCAGTGTATAATTGCCAAATTCTTTTTCATAATCTTTTATCGTCAGATAACCGCTTTGATAAATGACAGGAATCGGATTGTTTGAAGTCGAATCGATGCTGTTCAGTACGTCTACATTCGTCTTTTCGTGCGCCATACGATAGAGATCATAATGGTCGCGCTTAAGAAGTTCAACCAGATAACTGGGAGTTCCGGTTTCGAACCAGTAATCGCCGAATTCTAATGCTTTAAATGTGTTTAATAAGCTGAATGGATTGTACAGCCCGACGGTATTGTAATTAAAGTGATATCCGTCGTAACGCTCTTTCAGTTCCCGACAGACTTCCTCGTAGGTTATTCCCTGTGCATCCGCCAGATCATGCAGTTCAGGTTCCAGATTGTCGTGTATCTCTTTTTCAGTAATGCCGCAGATTTCTATGAAATTCCGTCGCATCGAAATATCCTCTAGATTGTTTAAATCACTGAACACACTGACTTTACCGAACTTCGTCACACCGGTCAGCAATGCGAACTTGATGAAGCCGTCTTTACTTTTCAACGCCCCGTAAAAAGCTTTAAGCGAATTGCGAAAAGCATTCTGCAACTCTTCATTTCCGATGGCTTGGAGCATAGGTTTGTCATATTCATCTATAAGAATGGCCACACGTTGCCCTTCCTTGCGGCAAGCCCGTTCGATAATTCCTTCAAAACGCATGGACAGAGAGTTCTCCGAAGGTTCGCTACCATAGATTTTCTCCCATTGCACCAGCACATTGTTCAGCTTGCTGTCCAGACTGTCAGGCGAAATGTAATTCTGTGTGTTTAAATCGATATGCAGCACCGGATACTTGGTCCAATCCTTTTCCAGTTTCTCAATAGCCAATCCTTCAAACAACTCCTTTTTCCCTTCAAAATAAGCTTCCAGAGTAGAAATAAGCAGACTCTTTCCGAAACGCCGCGGGCGACTCAGAAAATAATATCTTCCTGTCTTCACCAACGAATAGACCAGTTTTGTCTTGTCTATATAAAAATAACCGTCTCGGCGAAGACTCTCAAAATTCTGTATGCCTATTGGGTATAGTTTTGCCATCTGATTGACTGTTTATCTGTTTTTTTGACAATTTGTAGCAAATGTATTTATTTCTTCCGGCATTTCCTACTGATTGGATAAATATGTTTTTGGCAACCGGTTTATCTGTATTTGCGATGACAGTTTTCCGGGAGTCATTTATTTATTTGTCAATGAAATTATTGCTTTATCTCCTTTCCATCTCCTTTATAAATTCTATATTTGCATCAACATAACAAATATGGGTCTGCGATGAAAAAAACTATTTTATCATGGCTTGCGCACACTTGGTGATGGCAGTGCAGGCGCAAGGGAAGAAAGTGCTGAAGTCGTTGTGCCGGGAATTTGTTTGCGAATGGAGAGGGATGTTCGAAAATTAATGGATTGTAATTGGATTTATGAATATGAAACGGTATAGATTATCATTGCTGGGGGTTTGCACCTTGGTCGCTGTCATCGTTTGCAGCGTGAAGGGGTTCTCGGGGAACGACCTTCAGAACAACAACGGCTCTGCAAAGGCGGGCGACAATGTGAGGACGCTGATCGAAACACCGGCGCCGCTGAAGAATGTGCCTGAACAATTGCTGGTCAGGAAGGGTTACATCGTGTCGTACAACAAGGATACGAAGGAACCGAACTGGGTGGCGTGGCATCTGACGGCTGCACATGCCAACGGCGACCAGAAACGACCGGGAAGCGCTTTCCATGAGGATATGGAAGTGCCTGCGCCTAGAGCCGACAACAACGATTACAGGAAAAGCGGGTGGACGAGAGGACACATGTGTCCCGCAGGCGACAACAAGTGGAATGCCGATGCGATGTATGAGTCGTTCCTCTTCTCGAATATGTGTCCGCAAAACGGCAATCTCAACAGCGGCGACTGGAACGAGATCGAGATGACGTGCCGTGACTGGGCAGTGAAGTACAAGGATGTGTATATCGTCTGCGGACCGCTGTTCCTCAAACGCGATCATGAGACGATCGGCGCCAACAAGGTGGTCGTGCCGGAAGCTTTCTTCAAGGTGGTGCTCTGTCTCAACGGCAAACCGAAGGGCATCGGGTTCATCTGCCGAAACACCGACGGCAATCATCCGAAGGATTCCTACGTCAACTCCATCGATCAGGTGGAACGCATCACCGGCATCGACTTCTTCCCGAACCTCCCCGATAAAACAGAAAAAGCGGTCGAAGCGGCGGCGGATATCAAGGCGTGGTGAGCGTACAACGGATTTTGATGTTTGGATTTTGCAAATTATAAATGAATAAGTTAGAATCAATACAGTCTGTTAAGGATTTTATCGGACAGAAAGGACTCAATCTTTTGTATGTGAGTACTTTTACGTGTACGGTGTGTGGCGCTTTGCAACCGAAGGTGGTGCGTTTCCTGGAGGATTATCCGGAAGTGGCTTCTGCGGAAGTTGTACTCGAAAATGTGCCTGCAATTGCGGGCGAACTGCTGGTGATGAGTGCGCCCAGCGTCCTTATCTTTTGCGATGGGAAAGAACTCCACCGAATCATGCAATATGTGTCGATCTACGAACTTAAAGCCATCTTCGACAGACTCGGCATCAAAAAATGAATGAGTTAATTTTGTTCTGCTCTTTTCACCGGACGATCCACTTCTCGATGTTGCGCGACTGGTTGCTGAAGTTTACGCCGATCTTGAAAAGTTTGCGGCTGTCCTGTGCGAAAGGCAAGGCATATTGTTTGTCTTCAATCTGTTGGAGCGCTTCTTCGGCTGTGCCTTCCAGCTTGAATTCCATAACGTAGATGTATTTGTCAGTCTGGAGCAGCAGATCGATGCGTCCTTCGGATGTATGATATTCTGCCTTGACATAGAACCCGACCAGTTTGAAGACGATGAAGAGCACATTCTGATAGTGCAGTTCCAAATCTTTCACCAGTTCGTATGGCGTGTCGGCAAAGAAGCTCTGCAGACGGCGGAAGAAGGCATCGACTTCTCCGGTTCGTACTTCAGTGACGAATTTTGATATTTGGAAATTCGATTCCACACGATCAACGGATGAGTAGAAAGGCAACAGGTATTTTATGAAGCCTTCTTCCACTTCTTTATTTGGAAACCCCAGTGTATAATTGCCAAATTCTTTTTCATAATCTTTTATTGTCAGATAACCGCTTTGATAAATGACGGGGATCGGATTCTGCGAGGTCGAATCGATGCTGTTCAGTACGTCCACATTCGTTTGTTCGTGCGCCATACGATAGAGATCATAATGGTCGCGCTTTAGAAGTTCAACCAGATAACTGGGCGTCCCCGTTTCGAACCAGTAGCTGCCAAAACGCATAGAATCGAAAGTATTCAGCAGACTGAATGGATTATACATTCCAACCGTATTATAATCAAAATGATAGCCATCGTAGCGCTCTTTCAGTTCCTGACAAACTTCTTCGTAGGTCATTTCTTGCGCATCTGCCAGATCATGCAGTTCAGGCTCCAGATTTTCGTGTATTTCTTTTTCAGTGATACCACAGATTTCAATATAACGATGATCCATGGAAATATCTTTGAGATTGTTCAAGTCACTGAACACACTGACTTTACCGAACTTCGTCACACCGGTCAGCAATGCGAACTTGATGAAGCCGTCCATCGATTTCAGTACGCCATAAAAAGCTTTCAGCGCATTACGATACTTCGTTTGTAAATCCTCATTGCCAATGGCCTGAAGCAGGGGCTTGTCGTATTCGTCGACGAGGATAACAACCGGGCGACCGGTCTTTTCATAAGCTTTAGTGATGACATGATAAAAGCGCTCTTCCAAAGCTCTGTCTTTATACTCGTCGCCATACTGTTTCTCCCAGATCTCGAGATGTTTGTTCAGTTCGGATTTGAGAGAGTCGAGATTCTCATATTGGCGGGCATTCAGATCCAAATGCAGTACAGGATACTTGACCCAATCCTTTTCCAGTTTCTCAATAGCCAATCCTTCGAATAACTCCTTTTTCCCTTCAAAGTAAGCTTCCAGAGTAGAAATAAGCAGACTCTTTCCGAAACGCCGCGGGCGACTCAGAAAATAATAGCTTCCTGTTTTCACCAACGAATAGACCAGTTTTGTCTTGTCTATATAAAAAAAACCGTCTCGACGAATCTTCTCAAAATTCTGTATGCCTATTGGGTATAGTTTTGCCATCTGATTGACTGTTTATCTGTTTTTTGACAATTTGTAGCAAATGTATTTATTTCTTGCGGCATTTCCTACTGATTGGATAAATATGTTTTTGAAAGCTGCGTCTCACCATAAAAAACAAACGAGTTTGTTTTGTTCTGCTCTCGACTTGCATTACCTTTGCTAAAAGCGAAGGTAAGCTGCGTCTCGCCATAAAAAACAAACGAGTTTGTTTTGTTCTGCCCTCGACTTGCATTACCTTTGTACCATTATTAATAGATTTAGTATTTTTACTATGAGTATATTTTCGAAGATTTTTAAGAAGAAGGAGGAGGAGACGGCTGTGGATACCAAAGGATCTACAGAAGAGTTCGTCACTCTTATCCGCGTCTATTTCCAAGCCGTTATGGCTGTGCAACTGGGAGTTACGAACCTGAATATTCTGGCCGATATGGCACTGTTCAAGAGAATGCTGAAGATCCCGACGCTGAACAACAAGCTGGGTATCGCAGAACGCTCGAAGGCAAAGAAGGTGCTGATGGCCGATTATGGTATGGGAGAGAACTTCTTCAAGGAGATCGACGCTTCAGTGAAGAAAAACTGCCGCACACAGAATGATATAAAATCGTATTTCGTGCTGTTCACAGGCTTCAATCATGACCTGTTTACATTGCTCGACGGACTGATGCAGTGGAAGTTCCGCTTGTCGATGCTGGTAAAGAAACTGCTCTACTCGCAGACACAAAAGACGGTGCACGAGATTTTGACTCGCTCCGAATGGAAGGATGTGAACACACAGAAGACGGCATGGAAGATCCGCAAGTATTCGGAAACATTGTGCTTCTCCGAACAGTGGATTACCGATTTTGTATATAATGTAGTGCTGATGGCCAAAGAGGACGCACTGCACAAACGCGGCGAAAAGGCAGAAAAGAAATGACAGGACAAGAGGCGGTCGAACAGCATCCGTTAGGTTTTTTCCTGCCGGAGAATACGCAACTGCTGATGCTCGGCAGTTTCCCGCCGCCACAACGTCGCTGGTCAATGAATTTTTATTACCCGAACATTCAGAACGACATGTGGCGCATAATGGGACTGATCTTCCATGAGGATAAAGATTATTTCCTGAATACGCCGAAAACATTTAGTGAAGCCAAAGCTAAAGCGTTCTGCGAAACGGAAGGCATCGGCATCGGCGACACGGCAATGGCAGTTGTCAGACTCAAGGAGAATGCTTCGGACAATTTCCTGAAGGTCGTGAAGCCTATCGATCCGGAAAAAGTGCTGGCTGAGATCCCGCAATGCAGGGCAATCGTCGTAACAGGACAAAAAGCAATGGATACGTTGCTCGGCGTGCTCCACGATGTGGAACAACCGAAAGTGGGAAGCTTCGTCGTCATGCGGATCCTCGGACGCGAACTGAAGCTCTACCGGATGCCGTCGTCATCACGCGCGTATCCGCGACCGCTGACAGAAAAAGCAAACGCATACAGGGCAATGTTTAAGGATTTAGGAATGCTCTGAACATAACAATTGATCATGACAAGTTATTTGCAGATAGATAAACTCACAAAAAGCTTCGGGGTACTGGTGCTCTTCGAAGATATTTCCTTCGGTATCGCTCAAGGACAGAAAATCGGACTGATCGCTCGCAACGGCTCGGGAAAGACGACGCTGCTTAACATCATCGCCGGAAAAGAAGACTATGACAGCGGATCCGTCGTGTTTCGCAACGATCTGCGCGTGGGATATCTCGAACAGACTCCGCATTTTCCGGAAGGACTGACGGTGCTGCAGGCTTGTTTCTATTCGCCGAACGAAACGGTGAAGGTTATCGCCGAGTATGAAAGGGCTGTGGCAGACAATGATCATGAAGCACTCGAGACGATCTTGCTGCGGATGGATGCACTCAAGGCTTGGGACTACGAACAGCGCGCGAAACAGATCCTCGGACAACTGAAGATCCATGATTATGATCAGAAGGTCGAGACGCTCTCGGGAGGACAACTCAAAAGGGTCGCTCTCGCAAATGTGCTGATAATCGAACCCGAACTGGTGATCATGGACGAACCGACGAACCATCTGGACCTGGAAATGGTGGAATGGCTCGAAGGCTATCTGGGACGCGCGAACATCAGTTTGCTGATGGTGACGCACGACCGCTACTTCCTCGACCGCGTGTGCAGCGAAATAATCGAGATCGACAACAAACAGATCTATCAGTACAAAGGCAACTACAGCTACTATCTGGAGAAACGCGAGGAACGCATCGAGGCAAAGAACGCCGAGATCGATCATGCCAACAATCTGCTTCGAAAAGAACTCGACTGGATGCGGCGCCAACCGCAGGCAAGAGGCACGAAAGCCAAATATCGCATCGATGCTTATTATGAGCTTGAGAAAAAAGCACGGCAGCAACATGAACAGGGAAACGTAAACCTCGACGTGAAGGCTTCGTATATCGGGTCGAAGATTTTTGAGGCGAAACATGTCAGCAAGGCTTTCGGAGACATCCGGATCACCAACGATTTCAACTATGTCTTCGCACGCTATGAGAAGATGGGTATCGTCGGCAACAACGGAACGGGAAAATCAACGTTCGTGAAAATGCTGATCGGAGAGGCTAAACCGGACAGCGGACTGTTCGACGTGGGCGAAACCGTCCGCTTCGGATACTACAGTCAGGAAGGAATGCAGTTCGACGAACAGATGAAAGTGATTGATGTGGTGCAAAACATCGCCGAATATGTGGAGTTCGTCGACGGACGACGTCTGGGCGTTTCGCAGTTTCTGAATTATTTTCTCTTTACGCCCGACAAACAGCATAACTTCGTCTACAAACTCAGCGGGGGCGAGAAACGACGCCTTTATCTTTGCACGGTCCTGATGAAGAACCCGAACTTCCTGGTGCTCGATGAACCGACGAACGATCTCGATATCGTTACGCTGAATGTGCTCGAAGAGTATCTGCAGAGTTTCAAGGGATGCGTTATCGTGATTTCGCACGACCGCTATTTCATGGACAAGGTTGTGGATCATCTGCTGGTGTTCGGTGGAAATGCCGACATCAAGGATTTCCCGGGCAACTACACACAGTATCGCGACTGGAAAAGCGCTCAGGAACAGGATGCTCGCGAACAGCAGGCAGCTCTGCAGCAGTCGCAGCCATCAAAAGAAAAGACCAACAAACGTCCCGAACGCGAACAAAAGAAAAAGCTTACATTCAAGGAACAGAAGGAGTTCGATAGCCTTGAAAATGAAATCAATGCCCTCGAAACAGAAAAGAAGGAACTCGAAGCCGCGCTGAGCAGTGGAACGCTGAACAACAACGATCTGATGAGCAAATCCGAACGTATAGGCAAAGTGATCGACGAGATTGACGAAAAATCCATGCGTTGGCTCGAACTGAGTGAGAAAGCTTGAATGTTGCGCTGAATCCATCTTCATTGAAAAATATTGTAAAGTAGTCTGAATGGTCCATTTAGACTACTTTTTTAGCTAAAACAAAAAGCTATATATATCCTCCCAAAAAAGAAATTTTGTCGATGACAATGTGTCAAAATCGTTACAAAATGATTTCAAATATGTTAAATATTTGTCCTTTTGCTATCGCTTAACATCTTTTAATCATATTGTAGAACTATGTTTTAAAACATGTTTTATCTTTGCATCATCAAAGAGAGAAAAAGGGACAGCGGTCCCCAAAAGTGTTTAGGTTTAATTTAAATTTTAGTGTTATGAGACGTTTTAGTTTGGCTGTTGCAGCCATTTTGTTGTGCGGAACAATGGGTTTCGCAAGTGAAAACCGAAACAGTGAGAGTAAAGAACCTTTTGCCATTAACTTTGACAAGTTGAGCAATTATTTGCAGCTGTCCTCTGCACAGGCTGATGAAGTTTACAAGATCAATGATTACTTCATGGACAAGCAGAGAGAAACTCGGTATTCAAAGGATGATTTGCGTGAAAAGAAGCTTCTTGAAGCTGTCTACGGAAATCTGAAGCTGATGAAGGAAGTCCTTACACAGGAACAATACCGCAAGTATGTGACTTTACTGAATGTAACAAATAACAATATACATGCCTTAACTATCGAGTAATAAGTTGTGTAGATTAGATTTGTAATTATCATGAAGGAGATTGCATAAATGGTATGCGATCTCTTTTTTTTGTATAACTTTGCAGCCAAATACAAAACAAACATAAATATGGCACGTACTCCTAATGCTGTTCTCAAAAAAAATGTTCAGGATTATTCGTTGATTGTCGTAGGCGCTTTCATGCAGGCGCTGAGTTATGTACTTTTCCTTGCTCCATATAAGATTGTTCCGGGAGGTGTTTATGGCACTTCTATCGTGATTCATTATGTGACGAAAGGAGTGTTTTCGATTTTTCCCGATGGCCTTCCTATGGGTGCTACAGCCTTGTGCTTCAATGTTCCGCTGTTGATTCTGGCTATGAAGAAGATCGGTTTGGCTTCGGGTCCGAAGACGATTGTCACGTTCGTTCTCATCTCCATTTTTACCGATTCGCTGTCGTATGTATTCGGAAACCAGCCGCTTGTGGCGAACGATAATTTCCTGGCTTGTTTCTACGGAGGCTCCATTCTGGGCATCGGCGTGAGCTGTGTCTTCAGAGCGCAGAGTACGAGTGCCGGGACGGATGTTCTGGCGCGTGTCATTGCCAACGATTCCAATCTGAAGGTGAGCAACATGATTATTGTGCTCGATTCGGCAGTGGTTGTTCTTGGTCTGATCGTGTTCCGCGATTGGGCTGTGCCGTTGTATTCATGGTTCACTATCTTTGTTTATGGCAAGATTGTTGAGATGTTCCAGAGTGATAATCCAAACCGCGCCGTGTTTATTGTTTCGAAGAAGACCGACGAGCTGAAGGACGTCATTCTGCACAAACTTGATCTGGGTGGCACATTCCTGCACGGACGTGGAATGTACAACGGAGAGGAACGCGAGATCATCTTCACGATCGCCGAACGTAAGGATATGCCGCGGATGAAGGATGAAATAAAAAAAATCGATCCGGATGCATTTGTTTCGACGATGCATGCAAGCAAAGATACGCCTCGTCCCGGAATTTAAGTAACAGACAGTGAATAATTGACAATTAATATCTATCTTTGCCCCTTGAAAAGAAAAATGTAAGAACACATGCCAAACATCTCACAAAGAGGAGTCAATATGCCGGCTTCTCCTATCAGAAAGCTCGTTCCGCTTGCTAATAAGGCAAAAGCTAAAGGAATAAAGGTGTATCATTTGAATATTGGTCAACCGGATCTGCCAACACCCGAAGTGGGGTTGGAGGCGATGAAACATGTTGATCGCAAAGTACTTGAATATTCGCCAAGTGAAGGCATCCGCAGTTTCCGTGAGAAACTGGTGGAATATTATGCCAAGTTCAACATCAATGTGGATGTTGATGATATTATTATTACAACAGGCGGATCTGAGGCGGTGTTCTTTTCATTCATGGCGTGTCTGGATCCGGGCGACGAGATTATTGTTCCGGAACCCGCTTATGCCAACTATATGGCGTTCGCTATCTCCAGCGGCGCTGTCATCAAAACAATCGCTTCAACGATTGACGAAGGCTTCGCACTGCCAAGTGTTGAACGTTTCGAGGAACTGATCACGCCACGCACGAAAGCGATCCTGATCTGTAACCCGAATAATCCGACAGGCTATCTGTACACACAGAAAGAGATGGATCAGATTCGCGACATCGTCAAGAAATACGATCTGTTCCTCTTCTCCGATGAAGTTTATCGCGAGTTCTGCTACACCGGAGCGCCTTATATCTCGGCTTTCCATCTGAAAGGCATCGAGAATAATGTGGTGCTGGTCGATTCGGTTTCAAAACGTTACAGCGAATGCGGAATACGTATCGGCGCGCTGATCACGAAGAACAAGATGGTCAAGGAAAACGTGATGAAATGGTGTCAGGCACGACTCAGTCCGCCACTGATCGGACAGATTATCGCCGAAGCTTCTTTGGATACTTCAAATGAATATATGCTCGAAGTGTACAACGAATATGTGGAACGACGCAAATTTCTTATCGATGGCTTGAACCGCATTCAGGGTTGCTATTCGCCGATCCCTATGGGAGCGTTTTATACGCTGGCAAAACTTCCTGTCGACGATGCCGACAAATTCTGTGCATGGTGTCTTGAAGAGTTCCAATATGAAGGACAAACCATCATGATGGCTCCTGCTTCAGGTTTCTATACGACGCCGGGACTGGGTAAAAACGAAGTCCGCATGGCGTATGTGCTTAAGAAAGAGGATTTGGCAAAGGCGCTCGTAGTACTGCAGAAGGCGTTGGAAGCCTATCCGGGAAGAACCCTTTAAGCGTTGTTTCATTGAACCTGGAATTATTTATAGCGAAAAGAATTTATCTGAACAAAGAGGGCGAACGCAAAGTGACGCCTCCTGTGGTTCGCATTTCCATGATCGGCATCGCGCTGGGACTGACAGTGATGATTCTGTCGGTCGCGATTGTCATCGGATTTAAGAAGGAAGTGCGCAACAAAGTGATCGGGTTCGGTTCGCATATCCAGATTACAAATTTCGACAACAATACTTCATACGAATATACACCCGTGGCTATCAGCGATTCGCTGATGGCAGAACTGAAGGCGTTCCCCGGAATCAAGCATGTGGAGCCTTTTGCAACCAAACCGGGTATTTTGAAAACGAACACCGATTTTCAGGGGATCGTGCTGAAAGGTGTGGACAGCCGCTATGACTGGACTTTCTTCAAAAATAATCTGAAAGCGGGACGACTGCCGAAATTCATTCCCGGCGAATCGTCCAACGAAGTGCTGATCTCCAAATATCTGGCGGATCTGCTCGGACTGAAGCCCGGCGACGCGTTCCTGACTTATTTTGTGCAACAGGATGTGAGAGCGCGAAAGTTTCATGTGACCGGGATTTATGAGACCGGATTCATGGATTACGACAAGATTTTTGTGATTTCGGATATTGCCCAGATTCGTCATCTGAATCATTGGGACGAGGATGAGGCAAGCGGTGTCGAACTGCTTGTAAATGATTATGATAAAGTGGATCAGATTGCCGAGAACCTCTATTTCAAGATGTCGGAGAAGAAAGACCGCTTGGGAAACACGTTCTATACGCGCTCTATCAAGGAAATCAATCCGATGATTTTCGATTGGATGAGTGTGCAGGACATCAATGTGGTGGTTATTCTGGTCTTGATCTTGGCAGTTGCCGGGTTTACGATGATTTCCGGACTTCTGATTATCATCCTCGAGCGCACCAACATGATTGGTCTGCTGAAATCTCTCGGCGAAAGCAATCGGAGTATCCGAAAGATTTTCCTTCATATCTCGTTTTTCCTTATTGGCAAGGGAATGTTGTGGGGCAATGTGATCGGAATATCACTTTGTCTGATCCAGTCGTACTTCCATGTGGTGAAGCTCGATGCCTCCGTTTATTATCTTGATGCTGTTCCTATCGATCTGAATATAGTCTCGCTCGTTCTGCTCAACGTGGGCACGTTGTTGATTTCCATGCTGATGATGCTCGCTCCGTCGTATCTGATTTCAAAGATTGAACCGGCAAAGACGATTCGTTTCGAATAAGACGCTTGTTTTTAGTACACAACCACTTAATAATGGCATCATGAAAAATAGGATTTTAGGCTTTTCGGCCTTCGCTTTGGCGTTGCTCATTACGCTGCCTGCTGCAAGTCAGGTAACCAAAGCAGATTATGAGCGCGTCGACACGCTGATGAATAATTCAAAACGGGTTTATAATGCAGCTGTTGTGGCGCATTGGATTGGCAACACTCATCGTTTCTGGTATCAGAATCACGAACGGGGAGGCGACAAATTTTATATCGTCGATGCTGCGACTGAAAAGAAAAATGTCATCGCACGCCATGAACTGGAACGGATGGGTGAAAAGATTGAACAGCCTGTGTTCGATCCTTATGCCGAATATGAACAACCGGAGTTTAAGAATGATTCTGTTCTGTCACCCGACAAACAGCATATCGCATATATCAAGGATTTCAATCTCTATGTTTCTGAACCGGGAAGCAAAACGGAAACGGCGCTGAGCATGGACGGCATGCAAGGTTTGTATTATGGCGGAAGAATTGTATGGTCGCCCGATTCAAAGAAGATTGCGCTTTTGAAGATCCGTCCCGCCGAAGGAAGGCAGATTCCGTTGCGCGAATCGAGTCCGGCGTCACAAAAACAGCCTATCTTGAAATGGATTCATTATGACAAACCGGGCGATGTGCTGACGATTCGTGTTCCTGTGCTTTTTGATGTGGAAAAAGGGAAACAGATTCCATTGGCTACATCGTTGTACGAGAACCAGTTCAATCTGCGCATGACCGGTTGGCGATCCGACAGCAGAGCTTTCACTTTTGAGTTCAATCAGCGCGGTCATCAGCGTTATATCGTTGGCGAAGTGGAGGCTTTGGATGGAACGATCCGTCATCTGGTGGACGAGCAGTGCAAGACGTTCATCTATTACGACCGTCTGTTCCGTTATGACTTGAATGACGGCCGCGAGATGCTTTGGATTTCCGAACGCGACGGATGGCGCCATCTTTATATGATTGACTGCGCTTCAGGCAACGTGAAGAATCAAATAACGAAAGGCAAGTGGGTGGTTCGAAACGTGGAGTACGTCGACGAATCGGGGAAGATGATTTATTTTATGGCTTCGGGTTTCAATGCCGGCGAAGATCCTTATAATATGCATTATTGCCGCATCCGTTTCGATGGATCGGGATTCACGGATATGACGCCCGAGAATGGCAATCACGAAGTGACGCCATCCAAGGACCACCAGTATTTTGCCGATGTATGTTCGCGTCCGGATATGCCTCCTGTCAGTTCTTTGCGTCGCATTTCCGATGGCAGGAAGATGGAGCTTGAGCATTGCGACATCTCTTCGTTGCTGGCAGAAGGATGGAAGATGCCGGAAGTGTTCCATGCTAAAGGACGCGATGGAAAAACAGATATCTGGGGCACGATATTCCGCCCGTCACATTTCGATCCGAACAAGTCTTATCCGATCGTGGAGCAGATTTATGCCGGACCGCATGATTCGTATGTTTATAAGAACTTCCTTCCTGCACACAAATATTGCACGCCGCTGGCAGATCTTGGTTTCATTGTTGTGATGATTGATGGCATGGGAACGGCGAACCGTTCGAAAGCCTTCCATGATGTGTGCTGGAAAAATCTGAAAGATGCCGGATTCCCGGATCGTATTGCCTGGATGAAAGCTGCTGCCGAAAAATATCCGTATATGGATACAACAAGAGTGGGTATCTGGGGGCGCTCGGCAGGCGGACAGAATGCTTTGGGAGCATTGCTTTTCCACAATGAGTTTTATAAAGTGGCTGTTTCTCTGTGCGGCTGTCACGACAACCGGATGGACAAGATCTGGTGGAACGAACAATGGATGGGTTATCCGATTGACGAGTCCTACAGCGCTTCGTCGAATGTGGACAATGCATGGCGACTGAAAGGCAAACTGTTTCTGATCAATGGCGAACTCGATGATAATGTGGATCCTGCTTCAACATTGCAAGTGGTGAAAGCGTTGATGGATTCCGGAAAGAATTTCGAACAGCTATATCTTCCGGGACAAGGACATCCGCTTTACACGCCGTTTATCTTGACTCGTATTCATGATTTTCTGGTGAAGAATCTGTTGCATCAGGATCCACCGGAGTGGTGATCAAGCGATAGAACCGTATTGCATTTTACAACTGTTTTTGAAAAATGGTTTTTCTAAGAAAATTGTGACTGAATATAAAATGACCTTGCTGTTTAGCAAAACTGCTTTTAATGAAAGAAGTTTGCGTACAGCAAGGTCATTTTGATTTAAAAAGGTCTGTGTATCTTTTCAGATGACAACCTTTTTACTTGGTGTTCGATTCAGTCCAGTTGAATTCGTTGATTTTTTTGTGTTTGCTGATCTGCTCTTTGATCGGAGCAAAATATTTGGCAAGAATATTGTAAAGTCCCGGATCGTAACGTTTCAGTTCCTCGCGCGTATTGATTTTGTTGTGCTTTCCGTCGCCGTTGTCGTTGTCGACTTCAGCATTGACATTGAACCAGTCCTGAACGCCTTCAGCCCAATATTCGAAAACGTTGGTTGAAGCATAGACATTTGTCCATCTGCCTTTGGCAACAGCTGCATCGAGCGAAGCTTTCAGTTCATCATTGATCTGCGGATGAACAGTAGCGATGCCTACATCCATGATTGTGTGAGCAAACTCGTGAATCAGAATATCTTCAGCATGATATTTGTCAATCTGATAGGCAAGAATATTTTCTTCAGCGCAGGTTGAGAAAGGCATTTCAATCGTTCCTCCCAAGCCTCTGGCGCGAACATCCCAGTTCAAGGTGGTGTCGTTGACTAAGTCGGCATGTTCGGGAATATCGGTCGTTCCTTCGTAGCGGGCCATGATTCCGATGCGCGTCTTGCGATCGGTCATCGCTTTCATCACATCTTTAGATAAAGCGTCGGTCATTCCTTTGATACTGATTGCTGCGGCATAGAAGCAGCTGTCGGGAACGCGCCACGAACTGCATACATGGATTCCGTTGACATTCATGTATTTCTTGTAGAACTTGTCCAGTTTCAGACTGTCTGGTGGCGTAGTGATTTTGGGAGTATCCACTAAAACTGCCATCGGCGCCTGATCAACATCGCCGGCATTTTCCTTGCCGGCATTTCCCTGTTTAGGTTGACAAGCTACTAAAGCTGCTGTTCCTAAAAGAGCAATGATAATTTTTGTTGTTTTTTCCATTCTGTTTTATGTTTTAAGCATTCATGATATTCTATTGCCCACTGAATGGATTCTGGTCGCTTTCAGAGATTGAAGCATTCAACTGAAGCTCACGCTGAGGAATCTGAAAGATGAAACGATAATCGTTTGAAGCAAGCGGGAAGATCTCCGCATTTTTACCTGCATCAAAATGATCGCCGGCACGAACCAATGTCTTTTGTAATCTCAGATAATCCAGCATGCCGCCACCGCCTTCACCCATCAGCTCCTTACGACGTTCTATGTAGATGGCTTCGAGCAGGTCTGATTTTGAAGTGGTTGTTGTCAGATTCTTAACGTTACGTGCAGACTGAAGCTTATTGAGAGCGGTCAGCGCTGCAGCAGAATTTCCTAATTGTGCTTCGCTTTCTGCCAAGATTAGAAGCATTTCTGAACCACGCATCAAGACATAGTCTCCACGGCTTTTTGCTGAACCGTTACCCGGATCATAGAATTTACTACAAGCCCATTTTGTTGGATAAGCATCTGTACGATGCCAGAACTGATAGCGATCGTCTGTAGTCTCAAACAGTTTGACATAAAGGTCGTTTACGAAATAATTGTTGAAGTTGTAGAATGGTTCGCCGGTGCTTTCAGGCCAGTTATACCAGAAACTGAACATTCCGTTGTCGCCCATATTGCTTTCTGTTGTCTGATAAAAGCCCCACATCACTTCGGAATAATCGGCATGACAGAATCCGTTGCGCCATTCATCGCGTGTCATCAGTGTACCATAATTTTGCAAAGCTTCCTGTGCAGCAGCCGCAGCTTTACTCCAATCGTTCATGACCAGATAAACGCGAGCTAGCATGCCGCTGACAACATCTTTGTCTAAGTAATATTTTACATCCCCACGATTGAAATCGGCAAGAAGTGTTTGTGCTGTTGTCATATCATTTATAATCTGATCATAACATGCTGAAACAGATGAACGAGGAATATCAGTTCCGTCAGTAGAAGAGAGACGCAAGCAGACTCCTGCCTTATCTTTCGCAATGGCATAAGTTTGCTGATAGAATTGTATCAATTGGAAATAACAGTATCCGCGTATCGCTAAAGCCTGACCTTTAACTTTATTCTTCATCTCATCGTTCCCTGTTGCTTTGTCGATGTTATCGACGATAATATTGCATTGATTGATGATGTTATAAAGGTTTTTCCACATGATTGACGAAGAGCCTGATGCTAATGTGTATGTGCTGATGAATTGATAGGCTTCATATTGTTCGCCACCAAGATTGTCGTCGCAGATGACATCTGTTCCACGCAGCATGTCGAGCATGTAGTTTCCTGTGATACCTTTGAATACTTGACGGAAATCGTCGCTGTTTGTTTTGAAGTAGAATCGATTATAAGTTCCTTCAAGCAGCATGTTAAGTCCGGCTGCACTGCTTAAAATCTGTGTATCGGAAATGTCGACGGATGAGGAAGTGGTCAATTTGTCGTCGCAACTGCCTAATCCTAAAATCAAACATATTGTCGTTATTATTGTAATATATTTTCGTATCATAACTATCTGATTTTTCGTTAGTGATTAAAATGAAACTTGTATACCGCCAGTTAGTGAGAGGCGAGAAGATATGGCACCGTTTTTATCGGATCCGTTGTAAGCATCACCTGAAATATCCATTTCCGGGTCGGTTCCACGGCTGGCAGCTTTGCCAAAAGTCAGAAGGTTGTCGCCTGTGACATAAAAACGAACATTGCTCATTCCGTATTTTGATGTCAGACGGCGCGGAACATTATATCCGAAAGTTACGTTACGAAGACGCATGAAATCGTTTTTGTATATCCATCGGCTACTGTACATGGTAGTAGCATTATACGTGCTCGTCCCATCAACAGTAAGACGTGGAACATCAGTCTCATCACCCGGCTGTCTCCATCTGTTTTTGATGAAATCGCTTGCGATGGCAAAGCCTTGACGAAGGACGTTTGATTCTTTATACATATGGTCTGCCAAATGTCCACCCAATGCATAATAAAGCATGAATGAGAAATCGAAATCTCTGTATTTGAATGAGTTTGTCAATGCACCATAGACTTTTGGTATTGACGAACCTAAAAAGTCATATTGAGAATCGGTGTTCACTTCGGTATAATTAGTTGTTTTTACACGTTCGGTTACATTTCCTTTGTCATCGAATATTTTCTTCCAATACATTGCCTTTCCTGTTTCAGGATCAACGCCTGCATAGCGAGGACCAACTATTTCGTAACGCGATTTGCCTTCAACCATTTTGTATTTTGCATAGCTTCCTGAGTATGAATACTCGCCTTCAGGCAGATAAGTGATCTTGTTCTTCAAGAAGGTCATGTTATAATCAACGTTCCAAGTGAATTGTTTCGTTTGAACAGGAATAGCATTGATTGTGATTTCAAGTCCGGAGTTGCGGATATCACCCAAGTTCGTATTATAGCCTGTTGCATTTCCTGTTGTTGATGACAACGGGAGCTCTTTGTAATAGAGCAGGTCTTTAGCTTTGCGAGAGAAATATTCGACAGTTCCATTCAGTCGGCTATTCAGCGCATTGAAATCGAACCCTGCATTGAACTGCTGGTTCTTTTCCCATTTTAAATTAGGAGTGGCGATGGTATTGACAGTCAGACCCGGTGTTGTATACATGTTGACTGTTACAGCATCTGCATCGACAGAAGAGTAGGTGCCTTGATAAGCATAATAGGAAGAAACGTTATCATTACCGGTTGTACCATAGCTGGCTTTCAGTGACAGGTTATTCAACCAGCTTGAAGTGCCTTCCATGAATTTCTCTTTTGAAATACGCCATGAACCACCAGCTGAGAAGAAATTACCCCAACGGGAATCGGGTGAGAAACGTGATGAACCATCACGGCGGAAACTGGCAGATACATAATATTTATTGTCAAAACTGTATTCGGCTTTGCCCAGGAATGACAGCAGGCTATATTTATCAGTGTAAGAACTGATTGACTTGTCTGTCGTCGTAGAATTCAATTCGTATAAGTTCGCCATGGATATTCCTGCACCATAGCCATACATATATTCATATTGGAAATTGTAGAATTCTTGACCGCCCATCAGATTGATGTGGTGTTTGCCAAAAGTGTTGTCGTAAGTCAGAATGTTGTTCCATGTGGTTGAAGTCTGGCGTGTTCCTGTACGTGAAGCAGATCCACCGCCTTCGATTACTGTTGAGCCCCAGCCGTCATCACCTGATTCGTAATAACCGTGAATAGCAGAACCGTAATAGTTCTCTTTTGAATTTTGGTTATCAATGCTCAGACCTGAACGGAATTTTAATCCTTTCATGATGTTGAATTCTGCAAAAGTGCGGGCAGAGACCAAGTCATTGTAAATCATATCGAAATCATAGCTTCCATCATTGTCGCTATCTGTTCCTAACGACCATGCAAGAGAGTTCCACCAACCCCATTGTTTACGATAAGCACCGAAGTCGAGCATTCTGTCGCCGGTCACTTCATTATAAACCCAATCCGTGTTGTCATTATTACGCAAGTATGGAGAATAGTAACTTGGCATAACACGTAAGAATCGGGTTTGTACATTTGAGTTTGTTTTCCGTGTATGCGTGTATGCGAGATTCATACCTAGTGTCATCCAACTTTTGACTTGGTTGGTGATGTTGGTACGCATAGTGTAGCGTTTGAACATTTGTCCGACAGCCATACCTTTATCATCCAGATACGAACCTGAAAACATATAATTCATTTTGCCTTCATTCGACATTCCGCTTACGTCAACTGAATATTCTTGTCTGAGTCTTTTTTTGATAGAAGCGCCGTACCAATCCCAGTCTGATTTGTCCCAAACCAATTGGGCATCACTGCGCAGTTTGCCGTTTTCGTCCAATGGGTTGGAAAGGTTATACGGGTTTACATATATTGCATTTCCTTTTGAATCGGTGGTCGCATTGATGATATGATCCATATAATTTGCACTTGCGTATGCGCGAGCATCAGCGTCGCTCATTCCATTTGCATATACGGCATCGTTATAATAGGCTTCCCACCAATATTGGAAGAATTCTCCAGGTTGTGCCATTTTTGGAAATTTGACAGCAAGATCAGAAAATCCCCAATTGGCATTGAAATTGACAACTGTTTTATCGCTTTTAGCTTTTTTTGTTGTGATGACAACTACGCCATTTGCTGCACGTGAACCGTACAGTGAAGAAGCGGCAGCATCTTTCAATACTGAAATGGATTCAATATCGGATGAAGCGATCGAACTTAACTGTCCGTCATAAGGCATTCCATCGACAACATATAAAGGAGATGTACTGGCCGACATGGATCCGATACCACGAATGTTGATGACAGGATCGGCACCAGGTACACCTACATTATTTAATACATTTACACCGGCACTCATACCTTGTAATGATGCAGCTACGTTGCTTTGTGTCAGTTTTGCTATTTTGTCTGACGAAATGGCTGTCATAGAACCGGTGAAAGAGGATTTTTTAGTTGTACCATATGCTACAACAACAACTTCATCAACGGTTTGCGTTTGCTCTTGCAATGTGATTTTCATTGCGTTTTTGTTCGTTGCCGGAACTTCCACCGTATTGAATCCAATACTGGAAATTACCAAAACTGATTTTTCAGGAACAGAAAGATTGAAACTTCCGTCGGCACCGGTGACGGTTCCCAGGGATGTTCCTTTTACAATAATAGTTGTTCCCACAAGCGGTTCTCCATTTTGATCCGCTACAAAACCTCTAATGTTGATTTTTGTCTGTGCCATAACGGTTGTCATGCACAAAAACAAGACGAGCCATACATTGAAAAATCGTCTTTTTAATTTTTTAAATGAATAATGATAACTCATAAACTCATAGTTTTTATTGTTTTTATTCTTGTTAAATTGAGTTAGGTGTGATAAATAGTTTTTATTGGCCGTAAAATTATGTCATTATGTTTACGAAGACAAGAAAATAGTGTTAAAAAGACACCGTTTAACGTTGCGGGCTTTTCATTTAATATATATTAATATTATGAACTTTTATGTAGAATTGAACAGATGACAAAATATGTGTTCCTTTGTCACCAGAAGATATTAATAAGAAAAGTGAATTTAAATTCTTGAGGTATAATCGATCTTTCCTCTGAACTTCCTGTAAATGTGAATATACATATTATAAAGGGGAAGTGCAAATTCGAGAATGAGAAGCGACATGCACAGTGGTTTTTGCTGTAGTAGCAGCGATGATCTGCGGAAAACCATGGCTTTGATGATGAAGCGTGCGATGAGAAGCAATCCGGCAGCGATGGAGATAGTCCAGTTCCCGAATATTCCAAACACAATTGTTGCCAAGGCGGCAATCAGAAACAGGAAGAATGAAGCCGTATAGAACTTGTGAAATGCCAGACTTGCTCCTTTGAAGAAATGTTGCGTTACGACGCGTGCGATTTTCATTTCTTTCCAAGTCAGATAATCGCTGTTGTCGATGCTGATGATGCTTTCGGGCGAGAATTCCACTTGCGTGTTCTGTTTTGTTGCTGCTTCGTTAATGAAAAGATCGTCGGCTCCGGCGTGAATATTCAGCGATTTGCTGTATCCTTTGTGTGCAAAGAACAGATTTCTGCGATATGACAGATTTTTGCCGTTCCCTGAAAACGGATGATGCGCTAAAGCTGACGACAGATATTGCAAGCCATTGAGCAGATTATCGTACGAAATCAGTTTGTTGAGGAATCCTTTGTTTTTCTGGAATGCGCAGAATCCCAGACGAATATCTGTGCCTGAAGCGTATGAAGCCGTCATCGTTTGAATCCATTTCTGACTCAAAGGTTGGCAATTGGCTTCGGTGAAAAGCAGAATGTCGTTTTTAGCAGCCTTGATTCCCATTGTCAATGCCAGTTTCTTATGGCTCAAGTATTGAGTGTCGACAGGAACGTAGGTGTAATACAGATGCTTGTTTTCACTTGACAGAATTTTCAAGACATCTTCGCTGTCGCTGTCTTCGCCGTCATTGACCACAATAACTTCATAGTCCGGATAATCTTGTGAAAGAAAAAGAGGGAGGTTCGAACGCAGACTTTCTGCATCGCCACGAGCGTAGATGATGATTGAAACGGGTGGCAATGTTCTGCTCTCTGCTTGAGTTTCGCTTTTGCTTCTTTTTTTGGCAAAACGCAGCGGACGGGCATAAGTGATAAGATTATACATCATTTGAATAACAAACAGCAATAATGTTATTCCAATGAGACATATCTCAAAAGTAGAAAATGTAAGCAGTTCGGTCATTCCTCAATTAGTTTTTGCGCCACAAAGATACAGATTAAATATGAATCTTATCTATCGTATCCGAGAAGTAAGCTTGTGGCAGTTTGCGACAGTTGTATTGCGAAGCCATGATTTCGCCGTATGCACCTGCTGAGCGGATTGCTACAAAATCGCCTCTGTGGGCTTTATTCAGTTCAATATCTTTGCCGAAAACGTCGGACGATTCACAAATCGGTCCCACAACATCGTAAACATCGACGGCTTCATCACTGCTGATATTCTCGATGCGATGATAGGCGCCGTACATGGCGGGACGAATCAGATCGGTGAAACCTGCGTCGAGGATACAGAACTTTTTCGTTTCGCCTTCCTTGACATAGAGCACTTTCGAGATGAGTGATCCGCATTGGGCAACGATTGAACGCCCCGGTTCAAAATGCACTTCCTGTCCGCGACGGCGTTCCAGCAGTTTGTTGAATACAGAAAAATAGTCGTCGAATGCCGGAACAGCCAAATGATTCGGATGTTCGTAGCTGACGCCCAGTCCGCCACCAAAATTGATGTTGTGCACGAGTGTTCCCCACGCTTCGAGTTCGTCCTGGATCTCGTTGACACGAATCACCAGGTTTCTGAACGCTGCCATATCTGTGATTTGCGATCCGATATGGAAATGAATACCAATCAGATGAACAAACTTCAGTTCCTCAGTGAGTTTCAGAACGTCGCCCAACTGACTCAGATTGATGCCGAACTTGTTCTCTTTCATTCCTGTTGTGATTTTTGCATGCGTGTGTGCATCTACTTCCGGATTGATACGCAGTGCAATGTCGGCAATTTGATTCTTGGCTTCGGCAAGCGAATTCAGCACTTCCAGTTCGGCAGCCGATTCCACGTTGAAGCAGAATATGTGGTTGTCGAGTCCGAGATTGATTTCCCAGTCGGCTTTTCCCACACCGGCGAACACAATCTTGTTGCTTGGAAATCCTGCATCCAACGCAGCCTGTATTTCGCCACCGCTTACACAGTCGGCGCCAAATCCATACTTCGCTATCAGTGATAAAATGCGTGGATTGGCGTTTGCCTTGACGGCATAATGAACATGATAGTCCTCTTTCGAGGCTTCAGCTTTAACTGTTTGAAGCGTTTCCTTCAGCAGTTCCATATTATAATAGTAGAACGGTGTAGGAAGCGCTTTGAATTTATTCAGAGGAAAAGTTCCTTTCAGCATAATCATTTATTATTGAACAGATGGTCGCTCAATGCCTGCAGAGCTTTTGTCTTGTCGGATGCTTTGACCAGCAGCGACACGTTGTAGTTGCTGCCTCCGTAGGAAATCATGCGGACAGGCACTTCTTTCATTGCTTGAATGATACGTGCTTCGAAGCCGACATTGTCCCATTCCAGATCGCCTACGACGCAGACAATCACCATGTCTTCATCGACTGTGACAGTTCCGAACTTCTTCAGGTCGTTTACAATCTCGTCGAGATGCTTGCGGTTGTCAATCGTGACGGATACACCTACTTCGGAAGTGGTAATCATGTCGATCGGTGTCTGGTATTCCTCAAAGATCTCAAATACTTTTCTGAGGAATCCGGTTGCCAGAAGCATTCGTCCGCTTTTTATCTTGATGGCCGTGATGTTGTCTTTTGCGGCAACGGCTTTGATTTTTCCTTTCTCGAGTTCGTTGGAGATGATGGTTCCCGGTGCTTCCGGTTGCATCGTGTTCAGCAGGCGAACGGGAATATTGTTGACTTTTGCAGGCTGTATGCAAGTAGGATGCAGTATTTTAGCTCCGAAATACGCCAGCTCGGCAGCTTCCTCGAAATGCAGATAGCGTACAGGCTGTGTGTTGGCAACGACGCGCGGGTCGTTGTTGTGCATGCCGTCGATGTCGGTCCAGATCTGGATCTCTTCAGCATCAATGGCTGCACCGATGAGTGATGCACTGTAGTCGCTTCCGCCACGCTGCAGATTGTCGATCTCGCCGTATGCGTTGCGGCAAATGTAACCTTGTGTGATATAGATATCTGCCTCTTTGTTCTCGTCCAGCAGTTTCAGAAGTTTGTCTTTGATATAGAACGGATCCGGTTCTGCGTTTTTGTCGGTGCGCATATATTCCAGAGCAGGAAGCAGAACAGCCTTGTATCCGCATTCCTGCAGATAAAGTGCCATCATTCCTGTAGAGATCAGTTCGCCTTGTGCGAGGATGACTTTCTCTTCGAACATTGTGAACAGGTCTTTCGTGAAGGCGCGGATTGTATCGAAATGAGACTTCACATATTCGCGCGCTTTCTTCTTGTATTCGTCGGTGCTGTATAATTCGTCAATATGGCCGAGATACAGCTTGGTCAGTTTGTTGATGATTTCGTTTGCTCCATCGGGATTTTTCTTGTAGAGATAGTCTGAAATTTCAACTAACGAATTGGTCGTGCCTGACATGGCCGACAACACGATGATGTTGCATTCGCCCGTAATCAGTTTTGCTACATTCTTCATCCTTTGTGCAGAACCTACGGATGTACCGCCGAACTTTAAAACTTTCATTTCTTTCGTTTATTAATTTGTCTTTGTTTTGTACTATTTCGTGTGCAAAGTTACATAAAAAATTATTCACCGACATCACTTAGACAACCATTCTCACATTTTACTATGCGTGCTGGAAAATTATGCACCAGTGTGTAGTTGTGAGTTGTCATAATTACAGCCCTTCCTTTGGCGCAAATATCGTGCAGAAGCTGTACGATTTGTCCGCTTGTCTCGGGGTCAAGATTCCCGGTCGGTTCGTCCGCCAGAATCAGTGGCGGGTCGTTGAGCAGTGCGCGTGCGATGACTATACGTTGCTGTTCGCCTCCCGACAGTTCGTGAGGCATTTTATAACCTTTGTCCTGCATGCCGACTTGCGCCAGCACTTTTTCGATGCGGTCATGAATATCCGACTTTTTCTTCCATCCGGTAGCTTTCAGTACGAATTCCAGATTCTTGTGCACGGAACGGTCTGTCAGAAGCTGAAAATCCTGGAAGACGATACCCAGCTTGCGACGCAGAAAGGGAATGTCTTTCCTTTTCATCTTGCAAAGATTGTAATCGAGCAGTTGCGCTTCTCCCGTCTTGATGGGAATTTCGCAGTAGAGCGACTTGAGCAGGCTGCTTTTTCCGGTTCCTACTTTGCCTATGACGTACACGAATTCTCCGTTATGAAGTGTGAAAGATGCTTCGTGAAGAACGATGTTCTCCTTTCGGCAGATGTCGACACCTTTCATATTGAGCAGGACGTTTTCTTCCATGATGATTAACCTTTATGCCTTTTCTTCAGTTCGACAGCGAGGTCCTCGATGCGGAGACCTTTGCTTGTAAGCAACACGATGAGGTGATAAATCAGGTCGGAAGCTTCGTAAACGAGGCGGTCGTCCGTGCCGTTTGTAGCTTCGATAACAGTTTCAACAGCTTCTTCGCCCACTTTCTGTGCCATACGGTTCACGCCGCTGTTGAACAGAGAGGTCGTGTATGAGCCTTCAGGCATCTCTTTATGACGGCGGTCGATGAAGTCCTGCAAGTATTTGAGGAACATGATCGGTTCGTCGTTCTTCTCGTCGAAACAGGTGTCGGCGCCGGTGTGGCAGACAGGTCCTGCAGGAATAGCCTTGATGAGCAGTGTGTCGTTGTCGCAGTCGGCAGTGATGCTGACTACGGTAAGCGTGTTGCCACTGGTCTCGCCCTTCATCCAAAGGCGTTGTTTTGTGCGGCTGTAGAAGGTCACTTTGCCTGTTTCTTCGGTCTTCTTGAAAGCCTCTTCATTCATAAAACCCAGCATCAGCACTTTGCCGGTGTTGTTGTCCTGTATGATGGCGGGAACTAATCCGCCCATTTTTTCAAAATCTAAATTCATTGTTTTATGGTGTTGTTTTTATAATCTGACATTTATTCCTTCACGATGCAAGTATTGTTTCAGTTCGGCAATATTTATTTCACCGAAGTGGAATACGCTTGCTGCCAGTGCGGCATCGGCTTTTCCTTCTTTGAAAGTGTCGCGGAAATGCTCCATTTTGCCTGCGCCTCCGGAGGCGATGACCGGAATATGCAATTCAGCGGCAAGCGTGGCCAATGCTTCGTTTGCATAGCCGTCTTTCACGCCGTCGTGCGTCATACTGGTGAAAAGAATTTCGCCCGCGCCGCGCTGTTCGGCCTCCATTGCCCACTGGAACAGATGCTTATCGGTCGCCACGCGTCCTCCGTTCAGATAGCAGATCCAGTCGTTGTTCTCGAAGTTCGCATCAATAGCAACCACGCACACCTGACTCCCATAGTTCGTCGCAATCTCTTCAATAAGCGAAGGATTGCGCAGTGCTGCCGAATTGATCGACACCTTGTCGGCGCCGGCAGACAAGAGTCTGTCTACATCCGACAGCTCGTTGATTCCTCCGCCAACGGTGAACGGAATGCTGATATGTGCAGCGACTTTTTTTACCAGTTCTGTAAAAGTTTTCCGTCCTTCAAAAGAGGCGGTGATGTCGAGATACACCAGTTCGTCGGCTCCGTCGCGACTGTACTGCGCTCCTAAAGCCACAGGGTCGCCCGCGTCGCGGAAATTGACGAAGTTGATGCCTTTGACTGTCTTGCCGTCTTTGATATCCAGACAGGGAATGATTCTTTTTGCCAGCATACTTTTCTGTTTTCAGGTGAACCTGAGCAGGTCTTTTATTTTTATTTTTCCTTCATAGAGCGCTTTCCCGAAGATCACTGCCGGGACGCCTGCTTCGTTGAGCTTCTCAATATCGGCTATCGAACTGACGCCTCCACTGGCAATCAGATAGATGAGCGGCACTTGCTCTTTGATTTCCTTATATAATTCAATAGAAGGACCTTGAAGCATTCCGTCGCGCTGGATGTCGGTGCATACTACTTTCGTGATGCCTTTGTCGTAATAATCTTGTATGAAAGGGATCAGATCTTTGTCGGTCGTCTCTTTCCATCCATGTATGGCAATCTTTTTATTGTTGCAGTCCGCGCCCAGGATGATTTTCTTCGATCCGTATTTTTGAATCCATTTGGCAAACTTTTCGGGTTCGGTCACGGCGATGCTTCCGCCTGTGATCATCCGTGCTCCGCTGTCGAAAGCTATTTCCAGATCGCCGTCTTCCTTGATGCCTCCACCGAAATCGATGATCAGCGAAGTACGCGACGCGATATGCTCCAACGTGCGGTAATTGACAATATGACCCAGTCGGGCGCCGTCGAGATCAACGACATGCAGATATTGGATGCCATTGTCTTCGAGCTCTTTGGCAACTTCCAGAGGATCTTCGTTGTATACTTTCTTTGTGTCGTAATCGCCTTTGGTAAGGCGTACGCACTTTCCATCAATTAAGTCTATTGCAGGAACCAGTCTAATCATATACATTCAAAGTTTTAGAAAGTTCTTTAATATGGATTCTCCTATCGAACCGCTTTTTTCCGGATGGAATTGCGTGGCATAGAAGTTCCCTTTATGCATGGATGCACTGAAAGGCACAATGTATTCGCATGTCGCTGCCGTCCAGTCGTTGACCGGCACATAATAACTATGTACGAAATAGACAAACTGTTCTTCAAGCGACGGATCAAATAATTCGCCTTTGAGATTACGGATTGAATTCCATCCCATGTGCGGCACCTTGTCTTCATGTCGGGTCGAGATGAACTTCTTCACTTCGGTGTCGAAAATATTCAGACAGTCCGTGTCTCCCTCTTCTGAATGTCTGCACATAAGTTGCATTCCGATGCAAATGCCTAAAACGGGCTGCTTCAGGTCTTTGATCAGCGTGTCGAGCTTGTGCTCGCGCAGATAATGCATTGTTGATGAAGCTTCTCCTTGCCCCGGAAAGATTACCTTGTCGGCTTTGTGCAGAAGCTCGGCATCGGCTGTAATCACTGCTTCGACGCCTAAACGTTTCAGAGCGTAATCAACCGAATAGATATTCCCCGCGTTGTATTTGATAATTGCTACATCCATTTTATTGCATTTTAGAATTGCGTTGCAAAGCTAACAAATTATCATGACATATAGCTTTTAGCCTTACAAAATCTTACACTCTTGTTGCCATAAACGGAATAAATGTATTTTTTTTGTCCCGTTTTGAATAAAGTCGTGTAGTAATGCAATTGCTTTATTATCAATGATGATAAAATTTTGTTGAAAAAATTTCGCAAGAGTGTTGCATAATTGAAATAAACAATCTATTTTTGCACCGCGTTTCGAGAGAGGAACACACAAAATAATAATGGTGCGTTAGTTCAGCTGGTTAGAATACATGCCTGTCACGCATGGGGTCATGGGTCCGAGTCCCATACGCACCGCAAACGAAGTCTCTGATTTTTTTATAAGTCAGAGGCTTTTTTTATGCGCTGACAAACAAAACATAGATTTTTGATACGGCTAAAAACGCTTCTAAAGTCGCGCGGAAATTCATTCGAATGCGCGAACCATTTCATTCGAATGGAGTGAAGGTTTCATTCGAATGAAGTGAAACTTTCTTCCGAATGAAATGGAACTTTCTATTAGATGTAATAACTGATAGAATTACAGCTAATTAGCTCTGAATATAATCCATAATTCGTTCGATTCTACATGAACGGCGGATTTTCATTCAAAATGAACATGAATTTTTGATATTGCGAGGCAAAACTTCCTCACGGATTGTGATCGGATTTGAAGAGAATCTTTTAAATTTGCATAATTATAATGTTAGTTCTATGGATATAAAGAAAAATCTCTTGGGTGTTCAGCATATAGGAATACCGACAAACGATATGGAAGCGTCCGTGCGTTTTTATAAGGCGCTGGGCTTCGAACTTGAGTATCAGACACTCAATGAGAAGGCTGATGAGAAAGTGTCGTTCCTGACGCTCGGCAATCTTACGATGGAAGTCTATGAAAACCGGAAAGCAGCTATGGCTGTGGGCGCCATCGATCATGTGGCACTGGACGTTACGGATATTGATACGGTTTTTGAAAACATTAAACGCGAAGGCTTTATGTTGCTCGACAACGAAGTGCAATCGCTCCCGTTCTGGGAACATGGCGTGAAGTTTTTTACCATCATGGGACCGAACAAGGAAAAAATCGAATTTTGCGAAAAACTGAAATAAACAATGTGTAGTTTTATTGTTTTTTGACCATCGGATGACACCTGATTGTTGGAATCATGCTTGCTATTTCAGAATTTCTTTTTACCTTTGCCAAATAACATATTTAAACACAAAACGATAAATCGAATGCAACGGATAAACAATGTAAAATCATTTGCCTGTATAGGTTTGGGTGCTTGTGCTTTGCTTCCGATGAATCTGCTCGCGCAGAACAAACAGGCAGCGCATCCTCAGAAACCTAATGTCATCTTTATTTATGCTGATGATTTGGGTTATGGCGACTTGCAATGCTATGGCGCAACACGCGTGCAAACACCGAATGTGAACCGCCTGGCTTCGTCCGGCATCCGCTTTCTGAATGCCCACGCCACTGCTTCGACGAGCACACCTTCGCGCTACTCCATTCTGACGGGCGAATATGCCTGGCGCCGTCCCGGTACGGATATCGCCGCCGGAAATGTGGGAATGATTATCCGCCCTGAACGCTACACAATCGCTGATATGTTTAAAAACACAGGCTATACGACGGGCGCCATCGGCAAATGGCATTTGGGTCTTGGCGACAAGACGGGCGAACAGGATTGGAATGCGCCGCTGCCTACAGGACTGGGCGATCTGGGATTCGATTATTCGTATATCATGGCTGCTACGGCTGACCGCGTGCCATGCGTCTTCATTGAGAACGGATGCGTGGTAAACTACGATCCATCAGCGCCTATCGAAGTGAGCTATACGACTCCGTTTGAAGGAGAGCCTCTGGGAAAGGATCATCCCGAACTGCTTTATCATCTGAAGGCCAGTCATGGTCATGATATGGCGATTGTCAACGGTATCGGTCGCATAGGTTATATGAAAGGCGGAGGAAAAGCATTGTGGAAAGACGAGAATATTGCCGATTCGCTGACTATGCACGCTATCGATTTTATCAATAACAATAAGAATCGTCCGTTCTTCCTGTATCTTGCAACGAACGATGTCCATGTGCCGCGATTCCCGAACGAACGCTTCAGAGGCAAAAGTCCGATGGGTCTGCGTGGAGAAGCTATCCTTCAGTTCGACTGGACTGTCGGACAGGTGGTCGATGCGCTTGAGAAAGCAGGACTTCGCGAAAACACATTGATCATTCTTTCGAGCGATAACGGCCCGGTGCTCGACGACGGATATGTTGACCAGGCAGTCGAACTTGCAGGGACACATAAACCGGGCGGTCCGTTCCGCGGTGGCAAATACAGTGCTTTCGAAGCAGGAACATGTGTACCGGCAATCGTCAGCTGGCCACAGAAAATAAAGAAAGAACAAGTGACGGATGTACTCGTTTCGCAGATCGACTGGTTCAGATCGCTCTCGACGCTTATAAATGCAACATTGCCGCAAGGCGCTGCCCCCGACAGCTACGACCATCTGGCAAACTGGCTCGGACAAGACAAGACCGATCGTCCGTGGGTGATCGAGCAGGCTTTGGATCATACGCTATCTGTTCGTACAAAAGACTGGAAGTATATCGAACCGAGTAATGGCGAACCGAACACCGGAGAGTTCACCAATATAGAAACCGGTTATCGGAAAGCTCCCTCGCTGTACGACATGCGCAAGGTCAACGAACAGGAAGAAGAGTCGTTGAAGCATCCTGAAATCGTTTTCCAACTTCAGGAAATACTAAAAGATGTTCGTGATTTGGATTTAAATGCAAAATAAGATTTGAATTTCTTGAAACTGAATTAACTTTGTGCGGTTATAATATTTATAGAAAAGGTAAATGCTTGGGATATTAAGTAAAGGAGTAGTGATTGGAGTATTGGTCTCCGCCCCGATGGGTCCGGCAGGAATGCTGTGCATACAACGTACACTGAACAAAGGACGTTGGCACGGTTTTGTGACTGGACTGGGAGCTGCGACATCGGATATGCTCTACGCTATCCTTACTTGTCTGGGCATGGGAGTGGTTGTTAATTTTGTGGAAGCCAATGAAGCTCCATTGCAATTGTTAGGAAGTTTGGTGCTGGGCGTTTTCGGGTATTACATCTTTAAAAGTAATCCGGTAGCCGGAATGCAAAAACAAAAGGAAAAGAAGCTGTCGTTTACGCAAGATTATATTACGTCGTTTATTCTGACTTTCAGTAATATGCTGATTGTTTTTCTGTATATTGGTTTGTTTGCCCGTTTGGGCTTCGTTCTCCCGGAATATTCTGTGTGGATGTTGATTTGGGGTGTAGTGTGTATTGGTATTGGTGCAATTCTTTGGTGGTTAAGTATCACCTATTTTGTGGCAAAATTAAAAAAGTGGTTTAATATACGTGGTATATGGTTATTGAATAGGGTAGTGGGGTCGATAATTATCGTTTTGTCTGTTGTAGGGTTAGTATCGGTTTTGTTGACTTCCTATTTTCATTTGCCATTACTTCAAATTTGTAATTAGAGATGAAAAAAATTAAAGTTCCTTATTTGCCGACGTTGGATGTACTTGATTTGTCTTCTGTCGGCTTTCTGTTGGAAAACAAAGCAGAGAGAGAGTATATTGATGCAATCAATTGGAAAGATTATTCTTACAAACCTATCGTTGCATTTGATATAGCGCGTACAGATGCCAATCTGTATATTCGCTATTTCGTGAGAGGAAACTCATTAAAGGCTGTGTGGATGGAAGATGGTTCGCCGGTTTACACAGACAGTTGTGTTGAATTTTTTATGAAGCGGGTGGAAGATACGAACTATTTTAATTTCGAATTCAACTGCCTTGGCGTCTGCGATGCTTCTTATAGAAAATCAAGAGATGAAAAGACAACACTTACTCCTGAACAGTTTGCATCTATAAGACGTTACGCGTCATTGCCTCAAGTGGCTTTCCCTGAAAAACGCGGTGTCTTCGAATGGGAACTGATTGTTTCAATTCCGTTTACTGTGATGGGACTGGATCCTCAGAATTTGCCCGAAAAGATTTTGGGTAATTTCTATAAATGTGCGGATGAAACAGCTTTCCCTCACTTCGTTAGCTGGAATCCGATTGATCTGCCTTCACCGAACTTCCATTGCCCGCAATTCTTCGGTGAGATTTATTTGTGAATATCGAACAAAAAAATTATAGATATCGAACAAAAATATTATAAATATCTTTGCAATATTGAAAATATTGTTTAGCTTTGTGGCTTAAGTTATTTATTAATTCTATACCATAAAAATATTTATTGCCTATGCAAACAAAGTAGTGAAATGAGAGGGTATATTATCTCTAGGTAGATATATACTTATATATAAGTTTTTAAATCAAATAATCATTTATCATTTTTATTTATGGAGAAAACGTTTAAACTATCGCTGGGCGCGATAGCAAAGGTTTCCACCCTTTGTTTAATGTTCTCCGCCTTTTCGACTAATGCAACCGAGATAATGGCATCCGAAGTAGTGGGTGCCCCGGTTGCAACCATTGTTCAACAAAACGGAAGGATTTCTGGTACCATCGTTGACACGAAAGGCGAGCCTGTTATTGGCGCGAACGTTGTGGAAAAAGGAACAACTAATGGAACAATTACCGATATGGACGGTAAGTTCTCCTTGGAAGTAAAGTCGGGCGTAACGCTCGAAATCTCTTACATCGGTTATGTTACCCAAACGGTACAAGCTTCGAGGGCAATGAAAATCACCTTGAAGGAAGATACCCAAAAGTTGGATGAAATCGTTGTCGTTGGTTATGGAACACAGCAGAAAAAGGATATTACCGGTTCTGTTGCTGTCGTTGATACCAAAGATCTTCTTAAAACTCCATCATCTTCTGTTACAGAACAGCTGCAAGGACGCGCTGCCGGTGTTGTTATCGGTTCGAGCGGTTCTCCGGGTACAGCAGCCATGGTTCGTATCCGTGGTGTCGGCACCGTTAATGATAACGGACCGTTGTATGTTATCGACGGCGTTTCTACACGCGACCAGAACCTGAATACAATCAACCCGAACGATATTGAAAGTATGCAGGTACTGAAAGATGCTTCCGCAGCCGCTATCTATGGTGCGCAAGCTTCTAACGGTGTTATCTTGATCACTACAAAGAAAGGTACGAAGAGCGGACAGCCGAAACTTACTTTCGATGGTTATCTGGGAACTTCCAACACAACAAAACAGTACGACGTATTGAATTCAAAAGACCGTCTGGCTGTTGAATGGGCTGCACAAAAAGGTGCAAATACAATTGCCGGATCAAGTGCGATGCCTTCACATCCGCAGTTTGGTACAGGTGCTAATCCATCAATCCCGAATTATCTGACGGTGACGGGTGCCAACGGTAGAACGGATATCGATCCGAACAGCTATTCTTATCCGGGCAATGCTCTTACTACTTTCGATCCGAATGAGGGTACAAACTGGTGGAATGTCATCGACAGAACCGGTGTCATTCAGAATTATCAGTTGACACTTTCCGGCGGTACCGAGAAAGGACAATACTTGATGTCAGCAAACTATTTTGATCAGCAGGGTACTGTTAAATATCAGTATTACAAAAGGTATCAAGTACGTTCGAATACTTCTTTCAATCTTCGCAGCTGGTTGCGCGTAGGTGAAAATATGACGTATGCTTGGACAAAAGATGCAGGATTGAATGCAGGATCTAGCGAGTCTACACCTTATTCATGGACTTACCGTGCTTCGCCTTGGGTTCCGGTTTATGATATTCAGGGACGCTATTCGGGTTCGAAGATCGCCGGATCAGGTAACTGGCAGAATCCATTGGCTTTGGTTGAACGTCCGAAGGACAATTATTGGACAAACGGTCGTCTGTTTGGTAACTTGTGGGCAGAAGTCGATCTTTTCAAAGGTCTGAACTTCCGTACGAACTTCGGTCTCGATGGTCATACCAACTACAGCTACCACATGGATAAGAAGAATCTCGAATTTTCGGAGACTTCAGGTATCAACAGCTTTACAGAAACAGCCGGATTCAATTTCCGCTGGGTTTGGACAAACTCTTTGACCTATAATGTGGTAATCAACAACAAACATAAACTGAACGTATTAGTCGGAACGGAAGCTATCAAGGATAACGTTGGTCGTGGTCTGGAAGGCTATCGTCAGAATTACTTGTTCGAGGACAACATGAATACCTGGACTTTGGAAATGGGTGAGAACAACAACAACCGTACCAATAAATCTTGGTTCGATGGTAAATTTACATTGTTCGGACTCTTCGGACGTGTGGATTATGACTTCGCCAGCAAGTATCTGGTAACAGCTATTGTTCGTCGAGATGGTGTTTCCCGTTTTTCAAAAGCTAACCGTTATGGTGTATTCCCATCTCTTTCTCTGGGTTGGCGTCTGTCACAGGAAGGATTTATGGAAAATACAAAATCCTGGTTGGATGACTTGAAAGTTCGTGCTGGTTTTGGTATTACCGGTAACTCGGATGTTCCGCGCGCTACCAATTATGCATACGAGTTCACGACGGATCCTACACTTACGAACTATGATCTTACCGGTTCGCAAGGTTCGGCTGTACTTGGCTACCGTCTGGGTAAAATAGGTAACCCGGATACCAAATGGGAGAAAACACAGATGACGAATGTCGGTGTGGATGCAACCTTCCTGAATGGCAAATTCTCTACCAACTTGGAATGGTACTATAAGAAAACTTCAGACATGCTTGTTGCTGCTTCATATTCGAGTATGGCTGGTGAGGCAGATCGTCCTTATGTGAATATCGGTAACATGAAGAATACGGGTATTGAATGGATGATTAGCTATCAGGATCGTAAAGGCGACTGGAGTTGGGGTTCTTCTTTGAATCTATCTCACTACAAGAATGAAGTTCTCAAACTGGGTGCTTCTGATGATTATGCATTGTGGGGATATTCAGATCGTATCTCTGGCGCTGTTTCAAAAACTGTCAAAGGTCATGCTGTAGGTGAATTCTACGGTTATAATATTACCGGTTTCTATGAATCAGCAGATGAAGCTTCAAAACTTATTCCTCTTGGCGAAACGGCTGGAAAATATGATCCAGCAAAATTCGTAGGTAAATATAAATACGAAGATGTAAACCATGATGGCAAGATTACAACTGATGATCGTAAGTTCTTAGGTTCACCTCATCCAAAAGTAACAATCGGATGGAATACAAACATCGGATGGAAGAATCTGGACTTCTCAATGTTCTGGTACTCTTCTCTTGGCAACAAGATTTTCAACGGTGCTAAGTACTTTACCGACTTCTGGATGTTCAATGGTAACCGTTCGGTTCGCATGCGCGATTTGTCATGGGAACCGGGGAAGAAGGATGCTATCCTGCCAATTCTTGATAAATCGGATAGTAAATCAGGTACGAATGCTAACTCGTACTATGTTGAGAACGGATCGTATGCTCGTCTGAAAAACATTATCATTGGTTATACATTCCCGAAGACAATCTTGTCGAAGGCTGGTATCCAGAGATTGCGTTTGTATGTACAAGCTGAGAATCTGCTTACTGTAACAAATTATAAAGGTCTTGATCCTGATATTTCAAACCGTGACAAAACAGCAAGTGGTGGTGACCTTCAAAAAGGTATCGATGTTGGTGGACAACCTACAACACGTGAATTCTTGTTTGGTGTGAATTTTGAATTCTAATCATCAGATTGCTTATTTTTAAATAATTAATAGAGATAGATTATGAGAAATAATATATTAATCATTTCATTAGGTTTGGTTGGTGCTTTGTCTCTCTCTTCTTGCGGGGAATCATTCCTGTATCAGGAACCTCAGGGAAGTATTTCGGAGTCTGCACTTCAAAATCAAACGGGAATTGATTTGCTGGTTACATCCACTTATGCCAACTTAACAGAAAATGGCTGGGGTGCAACTCCTTTCAATTGGGTTTTTGGTAGTGTAATGGGAGGTGACGCAAATAAAGGTTCTGATGCAGGCGACCAGTCTGTAATCAACGAGCTTGAGATGTTTGCTCCGCTGACCACAAATGACTATGTAAGTCAGAAATGGAATTGGGTCTATAAGGGTGTACAAAGAGCAGACATGGCTTTACGCGTACTGTCTGGAGCACAAGGTCTCCCGGAGGCTTTCGTTAATAGCAGACAGGGCGAATTGTTCTTCCTCCGTTCACTTTTCTATTTTGAAGGTGTAAAACTTATGGGACCTAAAGGTATCGCTTGGGTGCCTTGGGATAATAAGGATAACGATCCTATGGTGTATAACGGATCAGATATTTATCCGAACATCGAAGAGGAAATAACTAAAGCTATTGGATTGCTCCCTGCAACACAACCTGAAGCAGGACGTGCAAACAAATGGGCTGCTATGGCTTTGAAGGCTAAAATCCTCATGCAGGAAGGCAAGATGAAAGATGCAAAACCGATCTTGGCAGATATTTTGTCAAATGGTGTAACAGCTTCTGGTGCAAAGTATGGATTGGAAGATGATTTCAATGCTAACTTCGATGCATTTACAGATAATGGCAAGGAATCTATTTTTGCGGCTCAGAACTCTTTGGATGCCAACAATAATGGTCTTCCTGGTTACAGCTTGAACTATCCGCATAATGTGAGCAAGGATGCTCCTGGCGGATGCTGCGGATTCTATCAGCCTTCATACGATTTGGCTAATTCATATCAGACGAAAGACGGACTTCCATATCTGGACAACTCTTACAGAGATAAACCAAGTGTTTCTTATTTCGATGAGGCAGGTGCTGGTGGTGCTGACGGCGGTTACAAGAATCGCTTCGATGTTCCTGTAGATCCACGTTTGGATATTGCTGTTGGTCGTCAGGGCGTACCTTATAAAGATTGGGGCATCTGCTTCACTAAAGGTTATGGTATCCGCGAAAGAATCAATGGTGGTATTTTCTTGCCAAAGAAACATGTTTGGACAAAGGCTGAAGAAGATGCCGGTCTGGCTTCTCGTAGCAAATATGATGGTTGGGCTCCTGCTGTAGCATTGAACATGCAATATTTGTCTGTTCGTGATATGATCCTTCTGTATGCTGAATGTCTGGCAAATGATGGCGAGCTTTCTGCTGCAATGGATCAGGTGAACAAAATCAGAACGAGAGCTGCTCTTGCTGTCAATCAACCTAAATGGGGTTCGGCAACACCAAAGCAGGTTTATGAAGTCAAGACATATCCTTCTACTCATCCGGCTTTCTCTGATAAAGCTACATGTATCAAGGCTATCCGTTTCGAGCGTCGCTTGGAATTGGCTATGGAAGGACAACGTTGGTTTGACTTGTCTCGTTGGTCAATAGCTGACCCGTCAGTGATGCAGAAAGAAACTTCAGAATATGTAACTTATGAGAAGAAATATATTAATAAGTTCAGTTTCGCTGCATTATCATTCAGCCATATTTATTTGTTTGTTCCGCAAGGTCAGATCGAAACAAAGGGTGCTGACGCAAGTGGCAAACCTTATTTGGTTCAGAATGAAGGTTGGTAATTTAGTTGCATGTGGTTTATAAGAAAAACGTTGTTTAGGTGAATTTTTCACGGATTATTTTCGGAGGGGATGGTAAGTTAATCCATCCCCTTTTATTAAAATAAAAAATAAATATGATGAAAACGAATTCGTACTTTGTGCTTTTGGCTTTAGTTTCAATATTGTCCTTTGCTTGCTTTGCATGTAAGCATCAGACAGTATCCTATAAGGATTTTTCTTTTAGTTATACGTTGCAATCGGTTAACGTTTACACGGTGACGACAGTTATTGACAGCAAAAAGAACTGCCAGATACGGAAAGAAAATATTTTCATGAATCGTGTAGAAAAATCGCCTGTCATTAAAACGGATTCAGTGAAGTTGAGCGATAAGGAGTATCAGCAAATCGTAACTCTTTTACAAGATGCAAATCTTTTTGAGATGAAAGATAGTTATGGGTTTGATAACAAAACAAACCAAAATGCTGATGATTTTATTCTTCAGATCGTCTTTAAAGCGGATGGAAAGAAAAAGTTTATTACCATAAAAGGTATGCCATCAACAAAGTTCAATCCGGAATTTGTGAAACTGATCAAAACAATGAATGACTTGATGAATCGTTACGGCAGTAATTAAATGCCGTATCTGTGTCTGGTGAACACACTTTTTTTGCGAAATATTTGCAAAGACAAAAAAAACATATACCTTTGCAGCGCAAAACACAAAAGTGCATCATTGCGGAAGTAGCTCAGTTGGTAGAGCATAACCTTGCCAAGGTTAGGGTCGCGGATTCGAGTTCCGTCTTCCGCTCACCTCTTCGGAGAATGGATGCTCGAATGGTGGAATAGGTAGACACGAAGGACTTAAAATCCTTTGGCCATTGCGGCTGTGCGGGTTCAAGTCCCGCTTCGAGTACAAATAGTTTTGATTGCATTTTGCGGAAGTAGCTCAGTTGGTAGAGCATAACCTTGCCAAGGTTAGGGTCGCGGATTCGAGTTCCGTCTTCCGCTCAACATGAAAGCTTCGACATCTGACTGTGATGACGGAGCTTTTGATGTATTTGGATTTTAATGAAAGACACATCCCCTGATAAAATTAGCTGACATGAAAACATTTAGATTATTAGTCGTTTGTACACTGATGTTGCCGATGTTTGCAACTTCTACGTGGTGCAATGCAAAACCTAAAGCAAAAAAGGTTTATATGAGTTATGTTTTGCATGGAAACATGAACTACGATCGTTATGTACGCCCGACAATCTGGCGCGATTTTCCAATCATTTATAATAATCTGCTCGACTTTATGGACGAGCATCCCGATTTCAAAGGACAGGTGCAGTTTTCGGGACAGACATTCAAGTCGTTGCAACAAGCGGCTCCGAATGTGATTGCTCATGCTTTGGCTATTCATAAACGTGGTCAGTTGAATTTTACGGGTACATTTTATTCTGAACCGGTGAATGTGAATATGGATGGCGAAACAAATTTCCGTTGTGCCTGGCTCGGAACAAAAATAATTGAAGATGCCGTCGGGTCGACAGATGGATTTTATCTTCAGGAACGGGCGTATCATCCGCAATTGCCTTGGATTCTGAATCATGCCAATGTGTCTTGGGTTCCGGTAATCACAGGCGATGAGGCTTTCTTTCCGTTTAAGTTGAAAGGCATGGATGGCTCTGTTTCTACTTGTGTCCCGATAACGCGTGACAGTATTGTTGCAAAAATCAAACGCGCTCCGCAAAACACTCTGATACTGATTGAAGAAGATTACGAGATTCCACAGAGTTTCACGAACACCTATAAAGTGGTCAGCGAGTTTGATAAGACAGCACCTGATATCGATGTCGAATGGACAACCGTGAAGGATTATATTCATAAATACGGAACGAAAGGCGAACATTATGTCGATCATACAGCAAAAGCCAAGAGCAGAGATAATGGCACTTATTCGCGCTGGACTGCTGACCCACTGGATATTATTGTTCAGGATTATACCAATCATGCAATGGCAGATTTTCGTTCGGCTACGATCATGAACGGACTGATGAAGTATGTTTACGACAAGCAACTGGATGTTCCTTTCTCTGAATCGGATGTTACCCTCAAGCATGATCCGTTGGTTTGGAATATCGAACGGGCAGATTTGTATCCGGATATAGAACCGACCTATCTCACACACGATGGAAAAGTGACGGTGATGACTAAAGCTGAACATCTGTTGTTGTGGGCAGTGAATAGCGATGCCAAAGGATGGAATCCGCTTTATGAAAAACGTCGTGAACGCATCAATTCGTTTGAAAACAGCAGCAGCCTTTCCAAGTCTATCATTTATAAAGGCATGGACGACTTGAGTCGGCAGATAAAAGTTTCCGGTTATAATAAATATTATATGCTTTTTAATGCCGAGCAACAGCGCAGTAAAATTGTGACGATTGAAGCAGAAGCACCCTATACCGTGTTTGACTATGCAAGCGGGAAACAATTGAAAAGTCAATGCATTCAGATGAATGGCAAATACTCGCTAAGTTTTGAAGCACAACTTCCGACATACGGATACAAGGTTGTCGCTTTGAAGCGTACAGAAAAGGCAGATACGGAAACTTGGCAGTCGGGCAATCAGATTTCTTCCGGTCAATATACGCTGACCGCCGATAATGATAAAGTCGTTTTGAAAGCCGGAAATAAGAGCATGGAGATTTTACTCGATTCATTTAAGGTAAAAGCCTTGGCGGAGATTACGGATGGAACGGGCGATGATGTCTGGCGTGATGCGAAAGCTTATGGCGATGCACGTATCTCTGTCCAAAAGGATTTCTATCCGCAACTTCGTATTGAAAAACAGATTGACTGGTTGATTCATATGCAGCAGACATTCACGATTATTGATGACAAGATTCTGTGTGATGTGAACTTTGTTTTCCCAAATCCGACGTTGATTCGCAAGATGGGTCCCGCGAAAGGACGTGTTTATGATCCACAAGGATTGACATTGATGATTCGCACGCATCAGTCCGGAAAGATGTTTTATGATATTCCTTTTGGAATGTCGACCTATGATAAACCCGGTGTCAGCTATTTCTGTCCGTTGAGTACTTGCTTCTTGCAACATGCTACTGAGGGCGGACTCATGATTACTCCGCAAACGGGCGAACAGGCTGTTTATGCAAATCTGGATAATGGAGAGGTCGGACTTTATCTTGGAGCTTCAACCACTTCGGGACCGATTCATGATGTAGGTCTGACATTTAAAACAAAAACGGAAGTCGATCATGAAGCTGCCTGGTATTCGGAGCCTTTCCATGGCGAATACAAGCATCAGATTGTGCTGTTCCCTTACAACGGCGATTGGAAAGAGGCTCATCTTCCGCTGATTTCTAAAGAATCAACACAGCCTGTTTATGTCAGAGAATGTTTTTCAGGTGCTTCCGGTGAACATCTTCCGGCAGAAATGAGTTTGATTGATATAGATAAACCGAACGTAGAAATCACTTCCATGGAAATGAAAGATGGCGGTTTGCAACTGCGAATGAATGATATGGAAGGAACGGATACACACGTTTCGCTGAAGATGAAAAACAAGACTTCAGAGATTCATGTGCCGCCGTTCGGTATTGTAACTGAAACAATAAAGTAATAGTATTAATAACTTAAATGCAGTGATCATGAAAATGAAGTCATTTTGGATTCTTCTTTGTGCTGTTTGCTTTGTTTCCTGGCAGACGGCTGAGGCTAACGAATATTCAATTATTCCACAGCCGGTAAATATAACTTATTCAACAGGTTCGATAAAACTGAAGGCATCGCCTGTTATTGTATCGTCGTCGCATCTGATGAATGAAGCACAGATGCTCCAGTCTTATCTGTTGTCAGACTTTGCCATGAAGGCGAAGCTGAGCACCAAATCAGCAAAAGGCGATATCGTTTTGGCTATCGATGCTTCTGTAATGCCGGATAAGAAAGAGGCATATATCCTGGATGCTTCCGGCAATTCAATCATTATCAAGGGCAATTCGCCTGCCGGCGTTTTTAATGGCATTCAGACATTGCGTCAGATCATCAAGAATAACGGCGGTGTGAAGAGTGTGGAAAAAGGAACCATAACCGATTATCCGGCTTTTTCGTGGCGTGCATTTATGTTGGATGAAGGACGCCATTTCAAAGGCGAGAAGGTCGTTCTGCAACTGCTCGACGAGATGGCAGCTCTCAAACTGAACACATTCCATTGGCATCTGACGGAAGATCAGGGATGGCGTATCGAAATAAAGAAATATCCGAAACTGACCGAGATTGGCGCTTATCGCGATTCTACGGAGATCGGACATTTTGGAAATAATAAATTCGATGGCAAACGTCATGGTGGTTTCTATACACAAGACCAAATCAAATCGATTGTTGCTTATGCTGCCAAACGTCATATCACAATCATTCCCGAAGTTGAAATGCCCGGTCACGCCAGTGCAGCTATCGCTTCATATCCATGGCTTGGAACGACAGGCAAACAGATTCAGGTGCCTTGTAAGTTCGGTGTTCAATATGAAGTTTATAATGTTGCCGATCCTCGCGTATTGAAATTCCTCAATGACGTGATGGATGAAGTGATTGCATTGTTCCCGGCTCCAATATTCCATATCGGAGGCGACGAAGTGCGCTATGATCATTGGAACGAATCACAGATGGTAAAGGATTATATGGCTCAGAACAATCTGGGAACTCCGACCGAGTTGCAGATATTCTTCACAAATAAAGTCTCTAATCTTTTGGCAGACAAAGGTCGTCGTATGATGGGTTGGAACGAGATAGTCGGTTCAAAAGTAAATGACTATCAAAAAGAAGCCGGTAAAGAAATGAATACGAAACTGAATCCTCAGACAATAGTCCATTTCTGGAAGGGCGATCCGAAGCTGATCAAGGAAGCTATCGAAAAAGGTTACGATGTTGTGAATTCCTACCATGTCTATACTTATCTCGATTATGATTACAAAGCAACACCGCTCGAAAAAGCTTATTCTTTCAATCCGATCACCGAAGGACTGACGCCTGACCAGCAAAAGAAAATTTTGGGAATGGGTTGCCAGATGTGGGGCGAATTTATACCGACTGTCGAAAGTATGAACTACAAGGTTTATCCGCGTATTGCCGCTTATGCCGAAGATGGATGGACGCCTGCAGAGAACAAGGATTATCAGCGTTTCTTGAAGTCGTTGCCTTATTTCTTGGGCAAATGGAAAGCTGCCGGAATACAGTATGGACCGCTTACAGCAGAAAGTGCAAAGTAAAAATTTTCTCAATGAATTAAACCTTCTCATGTTTCTATAGTCTATTATTTCAAAGCGCTTTAAGAAGTATAAATGTTTAATTCAATTAAAAGATTATTGTCTATGAAAAAGGCATTAGGTTTAGTTTTGGTTATCTTGTTAAGTTCAGGAGCAGTATATGCCCAGAAAGCAAAAGTGGATGGTAAAAGCGGCGCTACGCCTCAAACTGAGCAGATGATTAAAGACTTGAAGCTCACAGATAAGCAAGCTGCTGATTTGAAGAGCTTAAATGAGGAGTTCGCAACGAAGATGAAGAACGACCGCGAATCAGCAAAGGCTGATCGTCAGAAGATGCGCGATAATATGAAGCAGATGCGTGAAGATCGCAATGCAAAGATCAAGAAGATTCTGACCGATGAACAGTATCAGCAATATCTGAAGATGGAAAAAGATCATCATAAAGATATGCGCAAAGGCGGTAAAAGAGGCAACAGAGACAAATCGAATGATTAAAAAATGATTTTGAATGTGTGAAAAGGCTATGCTGACAATGTTCGGCATAGCCTTTTCTTTTCAAGATATACTTTGTGCAGCCTTTAGAGCCTAAAAATAACTGTCAAGATATACTTGAAACAGCCTTTAAAGCTCCAAAACTATCGTCAAGATATACTTGAAGCTGCCTTCAGCGTTCTAAAGTCATTGTCAAGATATACTTGAAACCTGCTTTAGTTGTCCGGACCTGTTTTCAAGATATACTTGAAGCCTTTGCAACGGATAAATTGCCTTAATCTATACTTCCTCTCATTTTTTATCTCTATCTTTGCACTCGCAAAATGAAGGCTATTCTGGTGCCTCCCTTATCTTAGAATTGAATACAGATATAATATAGATGATATGATTCTATTCTTTCAATCTCCAACAAAGACCGTGCTGGCTGTCGAAGCTGCACAAGCGTTCTCGTCCGAGGATGTACAAAAACTCGTTTGGCTGTTTAGTGAGGCTGAACCGTTGCAAACCGAAAAATTGGAAGGCTGGTTCGTTGGCCCTCGTCGTGAAATGATTACTCCATGGAGTACGAACGCTGTTGAAATAACACAGAACATGGCGCTTAAAGGCATCACGCGTATAGAGGAATATTTCCCGGTTTCGTCCGGAGAGGCCGAGCATGACCCGATGCTTCAACGCATCTATAACGGACTGGATCAGACAATCTTCACTATCAGCAAGAAGCCTGATCCAATCGTGTATATTGAGAACATGGAAGCCTACAATCAGCAGGAAGGCTTGGCGCTGAGCAAGGAAGAAATTGATTACTTGAATGAGGTAAGCCGCAAGTTGGGACGGAAGCTGACCGACAGTGAAGTGTTCGGTTTCTCGCAAGTCAATTCCGAACATTGTCGCCATAAGATTTTCGGTGGTCTCTTTGTGATTGACGGCGAAGAAAAAGAAAGCTCGCTCTTTGCTCTGATCAAGAAGACTTCGGCAGAGAATCCTAACAAACTTGTCTCTGCTTATAAAGATAATGTAGCTTTCAATAAAGGTCCGGCTATCGAGCAGTTTGCTCCGAAGAGTGCCGACAAACCTGATTTTTATCAGGTGAAGAAGATCAATACCGTTCTTTCTTTGAAAGCTGAGACACATAATTTCCCGACAACAGTCGAACCGTTCAATGGCGCTGCAACCGGTACGGGCGGTGAGATCCGTGACCGTTTAGGCGGTGGAAAAGCTTCGCTTCCTTTAGCAGGAACGGCTGTATATATGACAGCTTATCCACGTACTGAGGGCGCTCGCGACTGGGAGAAGATTCTTGATCCGCGTCCATGGCTCTATCAGACACCGGCGCAGATTCTTATCAAAGCTTCGAACGGTGCTTCCGACTTCGGAAACAAGTTCGGACAACCGCTGATCTGCGGTTCGCTGCTCACTTTCGAACATGCCGAGAACAACAAGAAATATGCTTACGACAAAGTGATTATGCTTGCCGGCGGCGTTGGTTTTGCCAACAAACGCGACGCATTGAAGGGCGAACCCGAAGCAGGTGAGAAAGTGGTGGTTATCGGTGGCGATAATTATCGTATCGGAATGGGCGGCGGCGCTGTCTCTTCTGTAAACACGGGTCAGTATAAGAGCGGAATCGAACTGAATGCCGTTCAGCGTGCCAACCCGGAAATGCAGAAACGAGCAGCGAATGTAATTCGTGCCGTTGCCGAAGCTGATGAGAATCCGGTTATCTCCATCCACGATCATGGAGCTGGCGGACACTTGAACTGTTTGTCGGAATTGGTTGAATCAACCGGCGGACATATTGATATGAGCAAACTTCCTGTAGGCGACAAGACTTTGTCGGCAAAGGAAATCATAGGAAATGAGAGTCAGGAGCGTATGGGCTTGCTGATGAAAGATAAAGATCTGGCACGCGTGAAACGTATTGCTGACCGCGAACGTGCACCGATGTATGTTGTCGGTGAAACAACAGGCGATATGAAGTTCGTGTTCGAACAGGCAGATGGCGTCAAACCTATCGATATCAAGTTGGAATATATGTTCGGAAAACCGCCGCGTACGGTGATGACCGATCATACGGTAAAAGAAACTTACAGTCCGGTTGCCTATAAGGAATCAGAACTGCATCATTATCTGGAATCGGTTCTCCAACTGGAAGCCGTAGCTTGCAAGGATTGGTTGACGAACAAGGTGGACCGTTCTGTAACGGGCAAAGTAGCACGCCAGCAGTGTCAGGGCGAATTGCAGTTGCCACTCAGCGACTTGGGTGCCGTTGCTCTCGATTATAAAGGTGTTGCCGGAATGGCTACTTCTTTGGGACATGCGCCTCAAGTTGGACTCATCGATCCGGCAGCGGGTTCGGTTGATTCAATTGCTGAGGCGTTGACGAACATTGTCTTTGCTCCGATAGTTGATCAGTTGACCGGTGTTTCTCTTAGTGCAAACTGGATGTGGCCGTGCCGTAATGAAGGCGAAGATGCTCGTCTGTATAAAGGCGTTGAAGCAGCTTCGGAGTTTGCTATCGCTCTCGGAATCAATATCCCGACAGGAAAAGATTCACTTTCGATGACACAGAAATATGGCGACGATAAAGTGATTGCTCCGGGTACCGTGATTATCTCGGCAGAAGGCGAGGTGAGCGATGTGAAGAAAATCATTTCGCCGGTTCTGGTAAACGACAGAAATACGCATCTCTATTATATCGACTTCTCGTTTGATTCGATGAAGTTGGGAGGTTCTGCTTTGGCACAGGTTCTGAACAAGTTGGGCAATGAGGTTCCGACAGTGAAAGATCCGGAATATTTCCGTGATGCATTCAACGCTGTGCAGGATGCAATCAATAAGGGTTTGATTCTTGCCGGTCATGATATTTCGGCAGGTGGTATGATTACAACCTTGTTGGAAATGTGCTTTGCCAATGTGGAAGGCGGTTTGGAAGTGAACTTGGATAAGATTGCAGAGGAAGATATTGTGAAACTTCTCTTCTCGGAAAATCCGGGCATCATTGTTCAGGTTAAAGATAGAAAAGCTTTCGAAAAACTGATGGAGAATGCCGGCGTAGGCTTTGCTGTTATCGCCAGACCTGCTTCAGAACGTCATATTCTGGTTTCAAAAGAGGGTATTCAGTATCATTTCGGCATCGATTATATGCGCGATGTTTGGTACGAATCGTCTTATAAGCTTGATGTTAAGCAAAGTGGTAACGTTTGCGCAGGCAATCGTTTTGAAAACTATAAGATGCAACCGCTGGAGTTCAAGTTCCATAAGGATTTTGCCGGAACGTTGGCTTCCTACGGACTTGCAGCCGATCGCAAGAATCCGAGCGGAATCAAAGCGGCAGTCATTCGTGAGAAAGGCAGTCAGTGCGAGCGCGAAACGGCATACGCCTTGTATCTTGCCGGTTTCGATGTGAAAGATGTTCACATGACCGACTTGGCTTCCGGTCGCGAAACATTGGAAGATGTGAATATGGTTGTCTATTGCGGCGGATTCTCCAATTCGGATGTTCTGGGTTCGGCAAAAGGCTGGGCGGGAGGCTTCTTCTACAATGAGAAAGCAAAGAAAGCATTGGATAATTTCTATGCACGCAAAGATACGTTGAGCTTGGGTATTTGCAACGGTTGCCAGTTGATGGCTGAACTGGGTGTTATCTATCCGGAGCACGAGAAAAAACACAAGATGGTACATAATGACTCGCATAAGTTCGAATCAAATTTCGTCACACTCGAGATTCCGAAAAATCATTCTGTGATGTTCGGTTCGCTGAGCGGTTCGAAAATCGGCGCTTGGGTTGCTCATGGAGAGGGCAAGTTCGAATTCCCGTATGATGAGAAGGAATATCATATTGTTGCCAAATATAATTACGACGGTTATCCAGCTAATCCGAACGGTTCGCCTTGGTCGGTTGCCGGTGTTTGTTCGCACGACGGTCGTCATCTGGCCATGATGCCTCATCCCGAACGTGCTATATTCCCTTGGCAGTGTGCTTATTATCCGGCAGAACATCGTGGCGATGAAATCACACCGTGGATTGAAGGTTTTGTGAATGCTCGTAAGTGGATTGAAGAACATAAATGAGTTTGGATTGTTATATCTAAAATTAAAATTTGATATATGAAGAAGATTTTTGTATTGATTTTGGCTTTGGTTGCACTCCAGGTGAGCGCACAGGATATCAAGATTATCCCGAAGGTTGGTTTCAATTTGGCGAATATGACTAAATTGGGCAAAGGAGATGTTCGTCCGGGTGTAAATGCCGGCGTCGGTTTCGATTTCAAAGTTGATGAAACATTTTCTATCGAACCGGGTATTTACTATTCTATGCAAGGATCGAAGAACCCGAGCGATTTGGAAGGATTGGTTGACAAGTACGCTTCCGAACTGATTGGATCGTCGGTTACAGGTATTTCTAAATTGACGGTGAAGAACGATTACATCAACATCCCGATTTATGGAAAAGCTTATTTGGCTGATGGTTTTTACGTTTTTGCTGGTCCGCAGTTTGGTTTCCTTGTAAGCTCTAAGTTGAATATGAAAGCTTTGGGTTTGCTGGAATATTCACCAAGCATCAAGGATTATATGAATACGTTTGATCTTTCTGTAGGTATCGGTGTTGGTTATCAGATGCCGGAAGGTTTGCAGATTTCAGCTAATTACAATATTGGTGCAACAAACGTAGTCAATACTTCAAAACTCGGTGGTGTTTCGTACGATGGCTTGAAAGCACACAACAACGTATTTCAGATAAATATCGGATATGCATTCTAAATTGATCCGAATGTATTTATAAAAACATTCGGATGCACATCCCAATTCATTCGGATGCGAAGATCATTTCATTCGAAAGAAATTTTTTTTCTTTCGAATGAAATGGTTGCCGCATTCGAATGTTTTTTTTCACATTTCCTTATCCTGATTATCAGGTAGTTTGTTCTCCTCTTTTTTCTTATTGGCCATCTTCAGTTCAATTACAAATGCGATAATCAGTCCGATGCCACCAAAAAGAAGAACAGATGCACCGTAGACAGAGCCGACAAGTTCTTGGCGAATGTAATCTTCACCCATCAGATAGTTGTACGAACAAGCTACAACTATGAAGGCGATCAGTAACCCCAGTCCTATTCCGGCAAGCAGACAACCCGCTTTCAGTGCACTGAAGGAAAATCCTTTTATAAAGTTATATCCCGGCATTGACAATTTGCCTTCAATCACTTTTGAGTCGATCTTATCGCTCAGCTTTTCGATCAGCGCCAACCGCTCTTTGCGGCGAACAAACAATTCAAACAAGCCGTAAACTCCGGCGATGCATATTCCGACTACTATCGGAACCATGATAAAATCCATCATAACTTTAAATATTTAATTGGTTCTTTATTTCGTTTGCCCTTTTGACGCAAAGAAAAGGAGAAGGTTACAGTATCGGATAAAATATTATTCAAAAATAAATGATTATTTTTGTTGCAATAAATTGTAACCTGAAAGCTCGACATGCGTCCATTATAGTAGATGGAATTGTATACGGATACATATTATATAACGAGGATACAATCGGGCGACACTGAATGTTTTGCCTGTCTGTTGGATCGCTACAGCCGTCAGGTCTTTTCCTTGATTGTCAAGATTGTAGGAAACAGAGAAGACGCTGAGGAACTGGCACAGGACACATTCTTGAAAGCTTTTAAGAATCTGTCGTCTTTTAAAGGAGACAGCAGCTTTTCAACCTGGATTTATCGCATTGCCTATAACACGGCTATTTCTGAAACGCGAAAAAAGAAGCAGGAGTTTCTTTCTATTGACGAGACGATGATGGAAAATGTATCCGAAGATGATGTGGCGGCAACGATGGGAAGCGATAGCAACGAAACGCGCATCGATAAACTGAATGCTGCTTTGGCAAAACTTCCTCCCGACGAGCGGGCGATGATCACGCTTTTCTATATGAAGGAAAAGTCGGTCGAAGAGATTGCCGAAATAACCACATTGAGCGTCGCAAACGTAAAGGTGAAACTCTTCCGCATCCGGAAGAAATTGTATGTTTTATTAAAAGAAATGGAGAATTGATTATGAGTACAGAACAAAATAATGACGAACTGTTGCAACGACTGTTTAGCGAGATGAAGGAAGAAAAACTTCCCGAAACATTTCGTGCCGATGTGATGAAGCAGGTGTTGATGGAAACGGCAAAAATCAAGAAACGCAATGAATTCTTAGGATTGCTTTCGGTTATCCTGGCTTCATTGGCAATTATTGCTTTGGCAGTCCTTTCCTTTATATATATGGGAATGACAAAAGATTTTGCCGTGCCGAAGGTAGTCATGCCGAAATTTGATTTGTCAGTAATCTATTTTTATTCCTTTATTGGTCTTATTGCTTTATTGCTTTTGTTTATGGATTATCAGTTCCGCCGGATCTTCCGTAAAAAACATCCTTTATAAGTTGAAAAGTAAAATGTTTTAATTGAAATACTTGTGTTTCAGAAAAAAGCATTACCTTTGTCGCACTTTTTGAGAAGTGACAATATAATGTCTAATTTACTAATTAAAAACTAAGTATTAACAATTAAAGAATGGAAAATTTAAAGAACATCCAGCCAATCGAAGATTTCGATTGGAATGCCCTTGAAAAGGGCACCACGTACAGTGAAGCAAGCAAGGAGGATCTTGTTAAAACGTATGACGACACGCTGAATACCGTTAAGGATAAAGAAGTTGTCATGGGTACAGTTACCGCAATGAACAAACGCGAAGTCGTTGTCAATGTTGGTTTCAAATCAGATGGCGTCGTTCCGATGTCAGAATTCCGTTACAATCCGGATCTGAAAATTGGTGATCAGGTAGAAGTCTACATTGAAAACCAGGAAGATAAAAAAGGTCAATTAATCCTGTCTCATAAGAAGGCACGCGCTACACGTTCTTGGGATCGTGTAAACGAGGCTCTCGAAAAAGACGAAATAATCAAGGGTTACATCAAGTGCCGTACAAAGGGTGGTATGATTGTCGATGTATTTGGTATCGAAGCATTCTTACCAGGTTCACAGATTGATGTTAAACCTATTCGCGACTATGATGTATTTGTTGGTAAGACAATGGAATTCAAGATTGTAAAAATCAATCAGGAATTCAAGAATGTTGTTGTATCACACAAAGCACTCATCGAAGCAGAACTCGAACAGCAGAAGAAAGAAATCATCTCAAAATTGGAAAAAGGCCAGGTTCTGGAAGGAACAGTCAAGAACATCACTTCTTACGGTGTATTCATCGACTTGGGCGGCGTAGACGGTTTGATTCATATCACCGATCTTTCTTGGGGTCGTGTTACACATCCTGAAGAAATCGTTCATCTGGATGAGAAGCTGAATGTCGTTATCCTTGATTTCGATGACGAAAAGAAGCGTATCGCTCTTGGTTTGAAACAGCTTACACCGCATCCATGGGATAAGCTCGATCCGAACTTGAAGGTTGGCGATAAGGTTAAAGGTAAAGTTGTCGTTATGGCTGACTACGGAGCATTTGTTGAAATCGCTCCGGGTGTAGAAGGTCTGATCCACGTTTCTGAAATGTCTTGGACACAGCACTTGCGCTCTGCACAGGATTTCATGAAGGTTGGCGACGAAGTTGAAGCTGTTATCCTGACACTCGATCGTGAAGAACGTAAGATGTCACTCGGTATCAAACAGTTGAAACCGGATCCATGGGAAAATATCGAAGAACGCTTCCCTGTTGGTTCACGCCACACAGCAAAAGTTCGCAACTTCACCAACTTCGGTGTATTTGTTGAAATTGAAGAAGGCGTTGATGGTTTGATTCATATCTCTGACCTTTCTTGGACAAAGAAAATCAAACACCCGTCAGAATTCACACAGATCGGTGCTGATATCGATGTAGTTGTTCTCGAAATAGACAAGGAAAACCGTCGTTTGAGCTTAGGCCACAAACAGTTGGAAGAGAATCCTTGGGATGTATTCGAAACAATCTTCACCGTTGGTTCAATCCACGAAGGAACAATCATTGAAATGTTAGACAAGGGTGCAGTAATCTCATTGCCATACGGCGTTGAAGGTTTTGCAACTCCGAAACATTTGGTTAAAGAAGACGGTTCACAAGCTCAGGTTGATGAGAAACTCCAGTTCAAGGTAATCGAATTCAACAAGGACGCTAAGAGAATCATCCTTTCTCACAGCCGTGTTTATGAAGACGAACAGAAGGGTGCAAAGAAAGATGACAAGAAGCCTTCAACAAAACGTGGAGCAAAGAAAGAAGAAGAAGCAACAACTACAACTCCTATCGAAAAGACAACACTTGGCGATATCGAAGAATTGGCTGCTTTGAAAGAGAAGATGACAAAAGAATAATATTCTTATCATACATGAAAAAAGAGGTACTGTAAAAAGTACCTCTTTTTTTGTGGGCTTATTGATGTTCCACTGATTTTATGTCCTATTCCTAAAAAATAGTCTGTTACTTTTCTTCAGGAATATTCAGCAACTGATTAATCTCATGCCGTTTGTCTAAATCAATAAAATAAGCTTCAACAACTTTGTAAATATCAAAGTCGTCGGTTGAACCTGCTGCCAGATTTAATGCTTCTACTAATTTGCTAACGCCTGTGTGAATGTCATTCTTTCCAATCAGATGGAACTCATTTTTGTGAATTAATGGACCTTTTCCCATGATGTTTGATTTTAACGTTATACTTTATTATTTGTTTATACTGTCTTTTGCGAGGTGGAATTTTGACTCTTCTTCCGTTTCGCGCACTAAATATACAAACTTCTTCTAAACCTTCTTCATTTAATTGAGAAATAATTCGCAATAATGAAAATAAAATACATTTTCTGATTATATTTGCATGTTCAAAATTTAATGTAGACTTTTAATATCACGGAAGTTAATATGGATACGACGAGCGAAAACAAAGAAGTGACTATTTTGATTGCAGAAGATGAAGAAAGTAATTTTCTGCTATTAAAAACTATATTGAAAAAACATTGCAATATTTTGCAGGCTAAGAACGGTATCGAGCTGTTGCAGATTTATGCAGAAAAGGGAGCAGATTTGATTCTTCTCGATATTAAGATGCCGGAAATGAATGGCATGGAAGCTTTGAGAGAATTGCGTAAGAAAGATAAAAAAGTTCCTGTTATTATGCAGTCGGCTTATGCTTTCGAAAGTGATATGGAAGCCGCTCAGGAAGCGGGAAGTAATGGCTTCATTACAAAACCGATTAATATTGCTGAGTTCAAACAGACCATATCGAAGTTTTTACCACAAATAAAGTGGTAGTCACAATATTATTGTGTGATGTATCGGAAGGCATAAAAAAAGTTTTATGCCTAAGTAGGGTATTCTGTAACTATTGTGGCAAGTCCTTATTCTAAGAGTATATAAGCCATATAGCGTGTTTGTTCTGTAACGGGGCATAACGAAAAATAACCTGTACAAATTTTATCGTCTTTAGTTTGAAGAGGATACTGTTGTCTTAAATGCAAATATTCTGCTAAAGCTTGTTTATCTTGATTTGCGTATTTGATATATAGGTAGCCTTTTGCCATAGGGTGAATATATTTTTCTCTTAATTTCAACGCTAATAATCCAATAGTATATCTCATATTTACTTCTATACATGGGTGTATAAGCATTTGGTTATCATTATTTCTATAGATAATCATGTCGACGCCCAAATATCCGTTGTATGTTTTTCCATAAATGGTTTGTAATGATTTGATAACAGCTTCTTTTATATTCTCGAAATACGCTTTTTGAAAATAATTTTGGAAATGCTGTCCCATCGATTCCTGCGATTCCAAAGAGTTGCCTTCGTATGCTCCATTTTTGTTTGTTCCAAAAGTAGACAATCCCTCAAAACGGACGTTCCCTAATCCATCAGAATAAAATTCCATGGCAAAGTCGCTTACTTTATTATAAGCCTGTTCGATACTGAAACTACCTTGCTTTTTTATGGCACCGTTGATCCAAATCATTTGTTGATTAGAAAGTTCTTTTTGATTCAGCCATATTAATCCTCTTCCCGACGAAGAATATGGAGTTTTTAATACGAACGGTGCTTCGTGGGCGGATAGATATTCGTTCAGTTCAGATAACGATGTGATGAATCGCGGACTGTCCGGTATTTGTTCATCCTGAAGTATTTCTCGTATGATGTCTAAACATTTAGCTGCTGATTGCCGACCTGTCAAAGCTAAATATTCATTTTTCCACAGAGGAATTTCAATAGGTAAGGATTCTCTTTTTCTTATTGTTTCAAATAGATGTAAACAATGAGGTGATATTCCCCACGGAGTTGCAATCATGGTTGGAAGTTCGCTTGATCTTTTTTCGGCGGTTCCTTTTAATGGCAAGAGGTGAATATTGGGTTTGGAGCCTTTTGGAAACTGTGTAAAAAATTGTGGAGCAATATTATCTTCAACAAGAATATAATCATCAGGATCTGCATACCAGGCGGGAAGGAGAGATAAGTCGTGAATCATTCTCCGTACATTTTCGGGAGCGGTGTAGTTTGCTTTCCCAAACAGTACGGCTGTTTCGTGTCCTGGATTGAAATAATGCAGTCTTACTTTCATATCAGATAAAATTTAGGCACGGATTTATAAAATTCGTGCCTAATAAATATTTCAACTGTTTGTGCAGTTTTTATTCCAGATTTTCATCGATGGCATCAATTTTCTTGATGGCGAGTTCCATTTCCTCTTTCAGGCTCTGGATCTTTTTCTCCATTTCTTTTACCAGGCCGCCTCCGCCTTTAGAAGAAACGCTCAAGAATCCGATGTTGTTTTCGTATGTTTGAAGTTCACTCTTCATGCGGTCGTATGTGCGCATCAATTTTTCGCGTTCGCTGTAGAGCTTCGCTTTTGCACGATCGCCAGTACTCATATCATTCAGATTATTACGGAATGATTGCATTCTGCGGTCATTCTGATCTACTTTCAGACGGTCGAATTGTTTGTCGACTGCTTCATGATATGCCTTGTAAATCTTGTCTTTCTCTTTGAAAGGTACAAATCCGATTGTGTTCCATTCTGCCATATAGCCTTTAAGCAATGCGAATGATTCATCTCTGTCTTCTGTATCGCTCAGTGCATTAACTTTTTCTATGAGTGCTTTCTTTGCCTCCAGATTAGCGTTTTCTGCATTCTTCTGTGATGAAACATTTGCATTCTTCTGATCAAAGAAATGGTCGCATGCAGCAATGAAGCGTTTCCATAATTGTTCTGAATGTTTACGAGGAACAACACCGATTGTTTTCCATTCTTTTTGGAGAGCAATAAGTTTGTCGGTTGTATTCTTCCAATCTGTACTGTCTTTCAATGCTTCAGCTTTTTCGCAAAGGTCGTTCTTCAGCTCAAAGTTTTTCTCCATATCTGCTTTGATTGACTTGAAAAACTCACCCTTCTTATTAAAGAATATATCGCAGGCAGCACGGAAGCGATCGAATATTTTTACATTTACCTTTTTAGGTGCATATCCAATAGTTTTCCATTTAGCCTGAATCTCTATAACCTCTTTATTCTTGCCGTCCCAGTCTTTGAAAGTTTTCAAAGTTGTGTAATCGATAGCTTCAACCTGTTCACAAAGTGCTGTCTTTGCATCCAGATTCTCTTTCTCTTTTTCTTTCTGCTGGTCGTAATAGTCTTGATGACGTTTGTTGATGGCAGCAGAAGCAGCTTTGAATCGATTCCAAATTTCCTCGCGCAATTCTTTTGCTACTGGTCCGATTTCTCTCCACTGTTGATGAAGCTTTTGCAGCTGGTGGAAAGCTGAAATTACATCAGTTTCATTTTCCAAACGTTCTACAGCTTCGCAAAGCGCTGTCTTCAGTTCAAGATTCTTCTTGAAATCGTAGTCACGGAACTGATTGTTTATCTTGATAATATCGTAGAACTGCTCGTTATAAAGTTGATATTCTTTCCATAATTCATTGGCATGTTCTTGTGGAATCAACTTTATCTCTTTCCATTTTTGCTGGATTTCTTTGAATTCGTTATAAAGTTTATTGAAGTCGTCCTGACTTTCGCATAAAGCTTTCAATTTATCTATGAGCTGCAATTTGAGCGCGTAGTTCTCGGTTTTTGTCTTCTCTTCTTCAGCGAGAATAGAAGCTCTTTTTTCTTTGTATGTAGCGAGAAGTTCTTTCATTTTGTTCTCTGCTTCATCTTCTGGAGCAATGAAATCCTTCTCTTCGTTTCCTTGTTCAATAAATGCTTTTTTCAAATCATCCACTTCATTACGACGGATCTTGTAGAAAGCTTGTTTAAGCGCTTCCATCTCGTTGCGTGTTGCTTCGGCAGCGGAATCAATCAGTTGACTAAACTTTTCGATGATTTCTTCCTTCGAGAGTTTGCTTAGAGTAGCAACATTCAACTTAGGCGCAGTCTCAGCAGCTGTGTTTTCAGAAGTGCTTTCTTCTTGCTTAGCCTCAGATTCAGTACTTGATGTTTCTGCTTGAGGCGCTTCTGTAGCTTCAGGTGTTGTAACTTCAACTTCTACAGGTTCTTCAGCTTCTTTCTCTTCTGGCTGATTCGTCTTAAGTTCTGTCTGTTCTACATTGTTTTCTACAATAGTTGTACTGGTCGCAACTGCATCATCATTGGATACATTTTGTGCTGCAACTTCTTCAGTCGTGTTTTCCGGAGTTGTTACCGGAGCTTTAGTTTCTTCCGTTTTGCCTGTTTCTTCTGTAGGCAAAATGGGTTTCTCAGTGTCGTTCATATTCAATCGCATTTATAGAGAAGGAAAAAACTTCCTTATCAAGTCACAAATTAAAGTAAATATTTTGGGATTACAGCAATGAAAGTCGATTAATTTATAATAAAATGTTAAAAGAACCTCGAAAACTTGTTTAAGATATCATTTTGTAAGTTTTTAATTCGTTTTTTAATTCTCGGTGGGCGTGATTATTTTAAATCGTTCGAGAATATGATTTATAAAAAGTGCAATTCCAATCAGCATAAAACTACCTAAGGCTACTTGTAGTGGCAGCCAAGCTATTCCTTCTTCAGGTAAAATCAACGTGAGGATGGCAAGAGCGGCGGCGGGAGCAAAGTATTTTCCGCAAAGATGAAATATAAGAAGCATTCCTATCATAATGCAGCCTCCACATATCCATTGCGGTATGGGAATATACAAATGAATGATTCGAAAAACAGTACCCAGGCAGGAAGCCAGAATCATTAGCATCAGAATCTGAAAAGGTCTGTTTTTCAGGCTTGCATGCGAACAAATCATTTCAGTAAAACAAACGACCATCGGCGGTAAAATAAGATAAGGAATAGAAAGCTGTATCGAAAATATTCCCATTATAGTCACGCAGAATATAATGACAATCCATTTATACAATTCTTCTTTTCGACTTTCGTCGTGTGGTAAATGGATTACTTTTTCTCTCCAACCGTATTTTTCCATGACTTTCTGTCCACTGATTAAAATGAAGGCTAATACGAAAACAGTGGCTGTATAATTCCAGCTTTGTATATGCAGCATAACTGGTAGAAGACATGTTGCGATGGTTGGAAAAAAAGTAGATCGGGCAATAAATAGAGCTATCGCTGCCAAACAGAGTGCTATTGGAATATTAATCATGTTTGAAAAGGGCGAATATCGTGCAATGAGTGTTCCGCATAAGGCCCCGAACACTAATAATATAAGCAATTGCCGTCTTGAAACGCACCATACATGTTTGTCAACGACCCAATAGCCGATTGTAAGAGCTGCCATAACCGGATAAATTATTTCTTTCATATTCGTTATGTCGGCTATTGCAATCATGACGGTCACCGTTAGTGTAGCCGATATGGCGCGATAAAGGTTTGCTCTCATTTACTGTTGGGCTTTATTTTTTATTTGAGCCAAAGCAACGCAATAAAATTGATTTTGCCAAGTATTTGTCCACTTTTTATTTGAATTAAACATTCTGCATTGTTTTGTATTCTCCTTGGTCTATTTTACTTTGTTTTTAAGAGCGAAGATAAGTTGAACCTTGGCATAAAAAACAAAAAAGTTTGTTTTGTTCTGCTCTTGACTTGCATTATCTTTGCTATAAAAGCGAAGATAAGCTGCACCTCGGCATAAAAAATGAACAAGTTCATTTTGTTCTGCTCTCTGTTTGCATTATCTTTGCACCAAAAGTATAACATTTTGGTATATGAAGAAAATTAGAGCAGCCATCGTTGGTTATGGCAATATTGGTAAATATGCATTAGAAGCATTGGAAGCAGCTCCTGATTTTGAAGTTGCAGGAATCATTCGTCGTGATCCTAACAATGTCCCTGAAGAATTGCAGAAATATGTAGTGACCGACAGTATCGCAGAGTTGAAAGATGTCGATGTTGCAATATTGGCAACGCCCACTCGTCGTGTTGAAGAGCATGCGAAAGAAATTCTTGCTATGGGAATCAATACGGTAGATAGTTTTGATATCCACGGTCATGTAGCAGATCTTCACAAGGTACTTGATGTTGTAGCAAAAGCTAACAATGCCGTATCTGTTATTTCTGCCGGTTGGGATCCGGGGAGCGATTCGATTATACGCGCTTTGAGCGAAGCAATGGTTCCGAAAGGCATTACCTATACTAATTTCGGTCCGGGCATGAGCATGGGACACACCGTTGCCGTAAAAGCAATTGAAGGAGTGAAAGCTGCTTTGTCAATGACAATTCCATTGGGAACCGGCATCCATCGTCGTATGGTATATATCGAAGTGAAAGACGGTTACGAATTCAAACAGGTCGCTGCAGCTATCAAAGCGGATGATTATTTTGCTCATGATGAGACACATGTGATGCAGGTCGAAAGTGTTGATGCGCTGAAAGATATGGGTCATGGTGTGAATTTGGTTCGCAAGGGCGTTTCCGGTAAAACACAGAATCAGCTGATCGAATATGATATGAAGATCAACAATCCTGCATTGACAGGTCAGATACTTGTAGCTGTTGCTCGTGCAAGCATGAAACAGCAACCGGGTGCATATACAATGATTGAGCTGCCTGTGATAGACATGCTTTATGGTGAAAAAGAAAGTTTAATAAGACGACTAGTATAATATGCTTGATTACATCACATGGACAGCTGATCCGGCAATCTTTACCATTGGTTCACATGAGATCCGGTGGTATGGACTTGCGTTCGCTATTGGTTTCTTGATTGGATATAAGATCGTAGAAAAGATGTGGAAAAACGAAAAACTTAATCCTTCATGGATTGATTCACTTCTCCTTTACACCTTTTTAGGAACGGTCATTGGTGCACGTTTAGGACATGTGCTTTTTTATGCACCGGGTTATTATTTTGCAAACCCGATTGAGATATTCAAGATATGGGAAGGCGGATTGGCAAGCCATGGAGGTACACTGGGTATCATCATCGCCATATATTTTTATTCCAAACATGTCAGCCATCGCAGTATGCTGTGGGCTTTCGACAAACTGGTTGTTCCAACCGGACTTGTTGCTGCATTCATCCGTCTGGCTAACTTGATGAATCATGAAATCTATGGACATGTGACGAACCTGCCGTGGGGATTTCGTTTCATCACGAATCTGCATGCTTGGAAACAGGGAGCGGATCCCATTTTTACTGCGCCTTGTCATCCGACGCAACTCTATGAAGCTTTATGTTATTTCGTTACATTTATAATATGTATGTGGCTCTACTTTAAGAAGGACGCTTGGAAGAAGGAAGGACTCATCTTTGGTATATTTATGATTTGTATTTTTACGGCTCGTTTCTTTATCGAATTTTTGAAAAACGATCAGGAAGATTTCGAAGCCAACATGATACTCAACATGGGGCAATGCTTGAGCATTCCGTTTGTACTTGCCGGTTGTTACTTTGTTTGGAGAGCATTAAAGAAAAATGATAAATCAGTAGAACATGTATAAATTGAAGGTAATTTCAGACAAAGTCTTTTATGTTGGAGTGAATGATCGTCAGAAAGCACTCTTTGAGAATATGTGGCCATTGCCATATGGTGTGTCCTATAATTCTTATCTGATTGTAGATGAAAAGACTGTGCTTATTGATACAGTAGATGTTTGCTATTCGGATATCTTTCTTAAGAAGATTGCCGATGCATTGAATGGTCGCACACTCGATTATCTTATTGTTGATCACATGGAGCCTGATCATGCGGGAAGTATCCGTTTGCTGCGTCAGCAATATCCGGATGTTCAGATTGTCGGCAATAAATATACGTTTGGAATGTTGGACGGATTCCATGGCATTACTGACGGACTCTATGAGGTGAAGGAAGGTGATTCATTGAATATCGGCCATCATCAGTTGTCATTTTATATGGCTCCGATGGTGCATTGGCCTGAAGTAATGGTTACTTATGATGCAACAGACAAGATCCTTTTTTCAGCCGATGCATTCGGTACTTATGGTACTTTGGATGGCGGCGTGATTGATTCTGAAATGAACGTTGACCATTATTGGGAAGAGATGATCCGTTATTATGCCAATATTGTTGGCAAATATGGCAATCCTGTCCAGAAGGCTTTGCAGAAACTTTCTGCGTTGGATATTCAGACAATCTGTTCTACTCATGGTCCTGTTTGGCGCGAGTATAAACAGAAAGCTATTGAAATCTACGATCGTCTGAGTCGCTATGAAGGCGAAGACGGTGTCGTTATTGCTTACGGAAGCATGTATGGAAATACCGAACAAATGGCAGAAGCCATTGCTGCTTCGTTGGCAGATAATGGCGTAAAGAATATTGTGATGCATAATGTAAGCAAGAGCCCTGCATCCTATATTCTGAAAGATATTTTCAAGTATAAAGGATTGATTATCGGTAGTCCAACGTACTGCAATAATCTTTTCCCCGAAGTGGAATCGCTGTTGAGTAAGATTGAGATTCGTGATGTGAAAAACCGTTTATTCGGTTACTTCGGATCCTTCAGTTGGGCGGGAGCGGCTGTCAAAAGACTCGCTGCTTTTGGTGAGAAGATGCAGTGGGAAATCGTTGGAACACCTGTTGAACAGAAACAAGCCTTGAAAGCAGACAAGTATGAAGCTTGTCGTGCGTTGGGTGAGGCAATGGCTAAGCAATTGATAAACAAATAAAACACATAGATTATGAGATTGATTATTGAACCTGATTATGAGCAGCTTTCAAAATGGGCTGCCAATTATGTAGCAGCAAAGATAAAAAAAGCAAATCCTACTGCTGAGAAACCTTTTGTGTTGGGACTTCCAACCGGCTCTTCTCCTCTGGGAATGTATAGGAACCTGATTGAACTGAATAAGAAAGGAGTCATTTCATTTCAGAACGTGATAACTTTCAATATGGACGAATATGTTGGCTTGCCAGAGAATCATCCGGAAAGTTATCATTCATTCATGTGGAATAACTTTTTCAGTCATATTGATATCAAGCCTGAACATGTGAATATTCTCAATGGCAATGCTGCAGATCTTGAAGCTGAATGTGCTTCTTACGAAGCTCGCATCAAAGCAGCAGGAGGTGTTGATCTGTTTCTTGGCGGAATCGGTCCTGATGGACATATAGCATTTAATGAACCGGGTTCATCACTGGGTTCTCGCACTCGCGTGAAAACATTGACAACCGATACGATCATTGCCAATTCGCGTTTCTTCGAAAACGATGTGAATAAGGTTCCGAAAACGGCTGTTACTGTTGGTGTTGCAACAGTCCTTGATGCTAAGGAAGTACTGATTATGGTCAACGGCCATAATAAAGCGCGCGCTTTACAACAGGCTGTTGAAGGAAGCGTTTCACAGATGTGGACTATCACAGCTCTTCAGCTTCATCCGAAAGGAATCATCGTTGCCGACGATGCTGCTTGCGTAGAAATGAAAGTGGGAACATACAACTATTTCAAAGATATTGAGAAGAATAATCTTTGTCCTTCTTCTTTGTTGAAATAATTCGGAAACAGATAATATAAAAGCCGGGAGCATGATCTTCCGGCTTTTTCTATTTTTATGAGCTTTTTCTCTTTTAAGAAAATTTATGCATCAATCCCGGTAAATTCCTTCAGCGCATAACCAATCAGGAAGCTGAGTGCTGCAACACTGAAACTCAGAATTGCCATTTCAGCGAATCTTTTCTTGAAACTTTCGCTGCGGGCAACGGCGTAGTAATAGTTGAACAATGCAATAATCAGTAGCGCAATTGCCAACATGATAACCAAGGCTATCAGAACATTGCTGATAAAAATGAATGGAGCCACCAGTGCTACAACTGTAAAAATGTAGGCAATGCCTGTATAAACAGATGCTTTTATCGGATGTTTGCCTTCTTCTCCTTCGGATTTGGTAGAGAGATATTCCGATGAAGCCATTGATAATGCTGCGGCAATACCCGTAATACTTCCGGTCAGCGCAATAAGTTTTGAATCACTCAATGCAAGCGTAAAACCGGCTAAAGCACCGGTGAATTCAACTAAGGCGTCATTCAGCCCCAATACAACCGAACCCATATATTCCAATCGCTCTTCGTTGATCATACCGATCAGAGCCATCTCATGTTTTTCCTCTTCTTGGGCAATCTGTTGCAGTTCCGGGAAGTCTTTGAATGCTGAATAGTTGGTTTGTGCATTCTCTTCGCCATTCTCCATCAACTTGATAGCAAAAGTGAGGCCGAAGATGCGCGACAACCAATAAAATTTGCGGATGCGAGCCTTGTCGGGTGCAACATCTTTATTTGTCCGGTTGCGAATGACGGCATAATGATGCTTTTCATCTTCCGAAATACGCATCAAGATTTGCTTATTCGCATCATCCTTTTCTATTGAAGCCAGCTTGGCGTAGACGATACTCTCAGTGATCTCGTTCCTTTGGAAAGCCAAGAGGGCAGCTGTTGTTCGTTCATCAAGTTCCATTATTACATCCTTTCCGGCACTTCCATGCCTAACAATGCTGTGCCTGATTTGATTACTTTTGCAACGTTTGCCGACAGTACAAGACGGAATGTTTTCAGTGCTTCATCTTCTTCATGCAAGATGGAGAAGTCGTGATAGAACTGGTTGTATTCCTTTGCCATGTCGTATATATAGTTGGCAATCAAAGCCGGACTGTATTCGCTACCGGCATCTTTTACGGTAGCGGCAAAGTCGGCAACCAACTGAATTAAGTTTTCTTCCTTTTCGGAAATTTGTGTCGTTTCGGGCAGAACAGCTGGGATAACGATGCCATCTTCAGCAGCTTTGCGCAAAATAGAACGGATACGCGCATAGGTGTATTGGATAAAAGAACCAGTGTTGCCGTTGAAGTCGATAGATTCTTTCGGATTGAAGGTCATGTTTTTGCGCGGATCTACTTTCAGAATGAAGTATTTCAGTGAACCAAGACCTACGATACGAGCAATATTGTCGGCTTCTTCCTTTGAAAGTTGGTCGGTTTTACCTGCTTCCTTAGAGATATCTCGGGCAGTCTGAATCATTTCTGCCATCAGATCGTCGGCATCGACAACTGTTCCTTCGCGACTTTTCATCTTTCCTTCGGGAAGTTCAACCATTCCGTAGGAGTAGTGAACCAGGCCTTTACCGAAAGCGAATCCCAGTTTGTCGAGCAATATCGACAGCACTTGGAAGTGGTAGTTCTGTTCATTACCAACCACATATATCATCTTATCGATTGGATAATCGTCGAAACGCAACTTGGCAGTTCCAATATCCTGCGTCATGTAAACAGAAGTGCCGTCAGATCGGAGCAGAAGTTTCTCATCGAGTCCTTCGCCGCGCAAGTCAGCCCAAACGGAACCGTCGTCGCGACGATAAAAGATGCCTTTTTCAAGACCTTCCATTACTTTGGCTTTGCCTTCGAGATAAGTTTGCGACTCGTAATAGATTTTGTCGAAGTTGACGCCCAACATTTTGTAAGTCTCATCGAATCCGGCATAAACCCAACTGTTCATCATCTCCCACAATGCGCGGACATCCTTGTCGCCTGCTTCCCATTTGCGAAGCATCTCATGCGCTTCCTGCATCAACGGAGCTGCAGCTTCAGCTTCTTCCTTCGTCATGCCTTTAGCTTCGAGCGCTTCGGTTTCTTCCTTCAGTTTGTTGCTGAACAGAACGTAGAAGTCACCAATCAGATGGTCGCCCTTTTTGCCGGCTTTCTCCGGAGTGATTCCATTACCCCACTTTTGCCAAGCGAGCATGGATTTGCAGATATGAATACCGCGATCGTTCACGATATTGGTTTTGATGACCTTGTTACCATTCGCCTTCATGATCTGTGCCAAACTGAAACCCAAGAGGTTGTTGCGCACATGTCCGAGGTGAAGCGGTTTGTTTGTGTTCGGTGAAGAATACTCAATCATAATCAAAGGCGACTTGTCGGTAGCTTTGGTGATACCGTATTCCGGTTGCGCATTGATATCATTCAGCAGATCGATCCAGCAAGCACATGAAACGGTCAAGTTTAGAAATCCTTTGATTACATTATATTCAGCTACAGCTGTAGTGTTCTTTTGCAGATAGTCGCCGATCTCATTCGCAGTCTGTTCCGGCGATTTCTTCGACAGGCGCAGGAAAGGAAAAACGACAAGTGTCAGATGCCCTTTGAATTCTTTCTTCGTCTTTTGCAGTTGAATCTGATTGTCGGCCACGTCAGCGCCGTAAAGTTCTTTAATGCCGGCCTTCACTGCACCGGCTATCTGTTGTTCTATCTTCATATTGTTATGATTACTGTTTAACGAATCGGCAGTGTAACACACTGCCGGTTTCAATGTGCAAAGATACAGCAAGTCGAAAGGACTACAAAACATATTTCTTCCTAAATTTGGATGTGTAACATAATTGTGTAACTTTGTGGCAAAACTTTGATTGTATGGAAAAGAACGTGAGACATAGGCGGCAGATAATCTTTTATGAAAATTATTTTATCGGGTTTTATAATAGCTTACCTGAGCAAGTACATCGAAAGATAAGATATGTCTTTGAAGTTGTTTGTGTGATGGAACGTATTCCTGTGTCTTTTTTTCGGCGCGTTACCAGCGTTAAAGGACTTTATGAAATAAGAATTGAAGCTGATGGTAATATTTATCGAGTGTTTTGTTGCCAAGATGGAGATTCTTTGGTTGTTCTTTTTAATGCATTTCAGAAGAAGACACAGAAGGCTCCATCTAATGAAATTGAAAAGGCGAAACGATTAATGAATAGATATTTTAATTCAAAAAGGATAGGAGAATAAATATATGGATAAGTATTTGACAAAAGAACAGAAAGTACAGATGTATCATTGTAAAACGTACAATGAGATGTTGGATATTGAGTATGGACCTATAGGTTCTCCTGAACGGGATAAACTTGAATCAGAAGCAGAGGTATTCTGTCTCGCTGAGCGTTTGCGCCAAGAACGTTTGGAGGCAGGACTGACTCAACAACAGTTGGCTGATCGTATTGGAGCCAAGAAAAGTTATATCTCTCGTATTGAAAATGGAAAAACAGATATTCAATTGACTACTCTTTTTCGTCTTTTTCGGGGCTTGGGTAAGAGCGTTAAGTTTACAATCATGTAAGGAAAGGTAGCATTATTTCTTTTTGTTTATTTAGAAACTATTCTGCGGGCATCCGGACGAATCTTTCTACGGGAGCGGAGGAAGTTTTGTGAAATGCGGATAAACTTATCGGACCATATAGGTAGTCTGATCGGTTTATATTATATGGTCTGATCGGTCTATATAATATGGCTTGATCGGCTCATATATATGGTCCGATAAATTTGTTTGGAAGGATATGAAAATTTATCATAAACCAAGCATTAATTCGTGCGGTCCTTTGATAAGATTTGTTGGGCAGGACCGATTCGGATGACAAGTTCTCGTGTAACAATCATTTTAATTCCGATATTCATTTATTTTGTCTACATTTGTTCCCGCTAAAAAAGGGACTATGCATTATATACATCATATTTTTTCAGGAGTGCTGCTTTGGTTGCTGTTTGTTTCGACTATTACGGCGCAGCAACCGCCGATGCGGCCATTACCAATTGATACGAGCGTTCATTATGGAAAGTTGGATAACGGGCTGACTTATTATATCCGTCATAATGCTTTGCCTAAGGAGCGGGCAGATTTCTTCCTGGCGCAGAACGTGGGTTCAATTTTGGAAGAAGATAATCAACGCGGGTTGGCGCATGTCCTTGAACACATGGCGTTTGACGGAAGCAAGCATTTCCCCGGCCATGCGATGGATGAATATACCGAAAGTATCGGTATGCGCGGAGGCGAGAACTTCAATGCTTACACCGGTTTTGATGAGACTATATATATGATTATGAATGCGCCTGTGAAGCGAATGAATGTGGTTGATTCCTGTCTGTTGATACTTCATGACTGGTCCAATTGCATCACGCTTGCCGATACATCGATAGAAAAGGAACGTGCGGTGATTCGCGAAGAATGGCGTACGCGTCAGGATGCGCAGGCAAGGCTTTGGGAACAGCAGCTTCCGAAAATGTTTCCCGGAAGCCGTTATGCCAACCGTATGCCTATCGGTTCGATAGATGTGATCAATCATTTCAAGAGCAAAGAGTTGCGCGATTACTATAAGAAGTGGTATCGCCCTGATTTGCAAGGTGTAATCATTGTGGGCGATATTAATGCAGATAGTGTGGAGATGGCACTGAAGAAGATATTTGCCGATATTTCCGCTCCGGTGAATGCGGCAAAACGTCCGTATTTTGATGTTCCTGATAATGATGCGCCGCTCGTTTCGGTGGCGACAGATAAAGAGTCGTCGAACACGATCCTTTCCATCTTTTACAAACATGAACGGATGCCGAAAGAACTGACGGCTACAATGGCTGGATTGCTGAAGGATTATATGGATGAGGTGGCTGTTTCAATGATTAACGATCGTTTCAGTGAGATGTTGCAGAAGGCAAATCCTCCTTTTGTTGTTGCTCAGGCTGCCGATGGAAACTTTATGATTGCCAAAACAAAAGATGCGTGGACTGTTTCTGCGCTGGTTAAGGAGGGCGAGATAGAAAGAGCAATGATTGCATTGGTGAACGAGACGGAACGTGTGAAACGCTTTGGTTTCACGCCTTCTGAATATGATCGTGCACGAATAAATGTGCTGAAAGATTACGAGTCGATGTACAACGATCGCGACAAGCAGCAGAATAGGAATTTCACTAACGAATATGCGACGCATTTCACCGATGGTGGTTATATTCCGGGTATTGAAGCCGAATATACTTTGATCAATCAACTTGCTCCACGTATTTCTGTTGAGCAGATCAATGAGCATGTGAAGCATCTGATAGGCGAGAAGAATATTGTTATCAGTCTGACCGGTCCTGAGAAAGAGGGATTGAAGTATCCGACTGAAGCGCAGTTGCTTGAGTCGTTTGAAAAAGCACAGCAGATGCCTGTTAAACCTTATAAGGAAACGGTTTCGAACAAACCGCTCGTTTCGAAACTACCTGTTCCCGGAAAGATAAAGAGTTGTGTTGTCGACCCGCATTTTGGTGCAACGGTTATGACGCTGAGCAATGGTGTGAAAGTGGTTCTCAAACATACCGATTTCAAGAAAGATGAGATTCTGATGACGGCAACTTGTCCCGGCGGCAGTACTTTGTATGGCTCCAAGGAGATAGCGAATCTGAAAGTTCTGAATGATGTGGCAGGATTGGGTGGTTTGGGTGATTTCTCACTGATTGATCTGGGAAAGGTTCTTGCAGGGAAGAAAGTATCCTGTTCGTCATCGATTGGTCTCGACGACCAGAGTTTGAATGGTTTTGCCGCTCCGTCAGACATCAAGACTCTGTTCGAACTGATCTATCTGAGCTTTACCGCTCCACGGACTGACGAGGAGGCATACAAATCTTTTGAGTCGCGAATTAAGGCACAACTGGTTAACCTGGAGTTGAATCCGGTGGTTGTTTTCAATGATACGTTGACCAGTATTTTGTACAACGCGAATCCTCGTGCAGCACGTATTGTAGCGTCCGATTTTGATCGTATCAGCTATTCGCGCATCATGCAGATTTACAAAGAACGCTTTGCAGATGCTTCGGGGTTTGTTTTCTCTTTCACGGGCAATCTGAATCCCGACAGTCTCAAACCGTTTATAAAACAATATCTGGCTACATTACCGACAAAAGGAGTTATCAAAAAGGGTAACCCTTTGGAAGTACCTGATTTTCGCAAAGGCAAATACGCGGATGTCATCAAGCGAACAATGGAAACGCCAAAAGCTACAGTCGTTGATTTCTGGTCCGGACAGATGCCATATACATTGGAGAATATTCTTACGGCGAAGATGCTGAAGCAGATCCTCGACCTGGTATATATGAAGAAAGTTCGCGAAGACGAAGGTGGAACGTACGATATATCAACGGCTATACAGATCGCTTCTTTCCCGAAAGGACAAACATACTTGCAAACTTCGTTCGAGACCGATCCCGTCAAGCAGAAGAAGCTGAATATCATTGTTCATGATGAATTGACAAATCTGCTGAAGAATGGCCCGGCAACAGAAGATTTCCAGAAGTCGCGCGATAATATCCTAAAGCGTCATGCCGAGAAACTCCAGGAAAACAGCTATTGGCTGAATACGCTCGATAATTATTATACCAAGCAGTTCGATGGGCATACGAGTTTTGTGCAAACGATGAAATCAATCACGCCTGCAAAAATACAGTCTTTTGCCAAGAAGCTTATTGATCAAGGCAACAATATCGAAATAGTGATGCAGCCTTAAGACTGCATCAGCGCACCGGAAATACTTTCTTGAAGCGCATCACTTTTCCGTTGGGATGATAAAGTTCTGCATAGAAAATGTAGATTCCTGTGGAAAGCCTTCTGTTGCCCGATTGCATTCCGTCCCAAAATAATTGTCCGCTTGTTCCGAGCAGTTCACTTGTTGCAATAGTCGCAACACGTTGTCCGGCAGTGTTAAAAATGAATGCTCTGCATCGATATCCTGCTTCGTCAGTCAGATATGAAATGATGTATTTGCCATTTTCGTCGGACCAGTGAGGTGCATCAATGCTTAGAGGAGTCTCTGAAGCGGTGTTTCCAAATTGTGAGTTTTTATATCCGGGTGTTCCGAAACCTGCCGATTCTGCAGCGGAAGTCCAGTTCGTTTCATCTTGACTTTCCTTGTCGGGAGAGATTCGTTCCAAAGCAACGCCTTTTTTGTCTTTGACAAAAGAGGCATGCCATTTGCTGTTGTAGCTTACTTCATCAATGACTGTTTCGTCGGCTGTTCGAAACAACACGATTGTTGAAGAAGTATTAGCGAGAACCGGAAGCTTTTCCATTTCATGCAGTGCATAAGGTTCACTAAGAAGATAATAGGATGCTACGCCATCATAACTTTTTGTCAAGACGGCGTAACTGCCTGCTTCTAGATTTCCTTTTAAAGCAGATAGCGGATAGTGCGTACTTAATGTTTCGTCAGATTTGCGGATTGCTACAGAAAGTCCGTTCAACGGAAGCGCCTTGCCTGAACGATTGTAGAGTTCTATATATTCACTGCCTCCGGTGCGCGGTTCGGGAAGTAATTCGTTGAAGATGATTTCGTTTGGCTCGACGGGCGATGACTCCGGTTCTGTGGGTTCAACAGGTTTATCCGGTTCTTTCGGTTCGTCGGGCTTTTCTTCTGTCTGCAAACTGTTCTTCGAACCGGGCGTTCCGCCGCGCGGGTCGGTTGAGAGATTCCATTGATTGTCCGTGCGTTCCCATGATTTGCCAGGAGAGGCTTTGGCGTAAGTCACTTCGTCAACAATATTTCCCGATGCATCAAGTAATTGGAGTCTCTTTCCTGTATTTGCCAATGCCGAAGGGAATGTGGCTGAAGGAATGGCGATTCCTGGTTTGTCAACGGTTATATCGCGTCCTTCTCGATAAAGAATGGCATAGTTTCCTGCGGAAAGTGTGATATCACCAATCTCTTTTTCCGATGTGTCATAAACGAACTTACATCCGACAAGCGATACTGCCTTGTCTGTTGTGTTGTATATTTCTACATATTCTGTCTCAGGAAGTAAAGTTAATCCTTTGGGATCGGCCATGATTTCATTGATGATTATTGCGCCTGGAATGATAGTGCTTTTATCCGCCTTTTCGGTATTATCATCTTTATTATCTTCTTCCTCTTCTGCTTCAATCTGTAGTTCTTCCGAGAAGTCGGGAAGTTCGTTGCCGGATAAATCTTTTATGCCTTTGTATGTGACGGTATAAAATTTCTTGGTTTGCAACTCTTTAGCAAAGGTGATATTTATTATTTTATGTGTTTCGTCAGCGTAAGACTGTTTGGCTGCATTTCCAATATCTACAATACTGAATGTAGCTTTTTCAATATCGACTGCTTTGTTGAACTGAAACTGTAAAGTCGATAGATTGATAATATCAATGGCTTCCACGACAGGCAGTTCTACAGGCATCGGGTCCGGTTTTTCCGGTGTTGCAGTTCCAGAAGTATCTGTTGGCGTTATTTGATTGGAAATCTTCACGTTGTCGATGCTGAACAGTTTGCTTCTGGTTTTCGTATATACGAATTTGAAACTGAACTGTCCGTTGTCGACGGGTTTCACGGCAACATCGCACGAACCTTCCTTTATGTAATAGGTGGAATCATGTTGTCGGCTATATAAAGTCCAGAATCTGTTTTCTTCCAGCGTGACTTTAAGGTGTATCCAATTGCCACTCTGGTAGTTGTTGCCTTCGTTACGGATGATGTCGGTTCCGTTGTGTCGCAATCCCAGCTTCTTTTCTTTGTTGTAACCGATCTGCAAATTGAAATACTCGGTGCTGTCGGTGCGATAAAGATAAACCCAGAGTTTGTTGCTGTCGCTTGGCGCATTGCTCATTTTGACATCGAACTCCCATTGCATGTTTGAAGTATAAGGAATGTTCATCCCGATGGCAGCACTGCCGGAAGATGTCGGCGAAAAATCTAATTGCAGACGTCCATCTTTGATGGCAAACAAACTTCTGTCTTTACCAATCCATGTGGAAGAAATTTCGGAACCTTCGAAGGTTTCATTTATCTGCGAATGCAGACATAATGGAAGAAAAAGGAGTAAAAAAACGATGAATTGTTTCATAGTACAACGGTTTTGTTTATAAATTGTTTATCTTTGCAGCCTCACTTGTTGGAGATTTCTGCTTTGACGGTGATAAAAATACAATATAATTAGTAAACAAACAAATTAGTGCTCAAAAAAATGAAAGTAGCAGTTGTTGGAGTCAGTGGAGCCGTAGGACAGGAGTTCATGCGTGTGCTCGACGAGAGAAACTTCCCGATCGATGAGCTTACATTATTTGGTTCATCGCGCAGTGCCGGACGTGATTATTCTTTCCGTGGTAAGAAGTACACGGTCAAAGAATTGAAGCACAACGACGACTTCAAGGGAATCGACGTTGCTTTTGTTTCGGCGGGAGCGGGAGTTTCTCGTGAATATGCCGAAACCATCACTAAGTTCGGAACCGTGATGATTGATAATTCGAGTGCATTCAGAATGGATAATGAGGTGCCATTGGTTGTTCCGGAAGTCAATCCGGAAGATGCTTTGGTACGTCCACGCAATATTATTGCCAACCCGAACTGTTCAACAATCATCATGATTGTTGCTTTAAAAGCTTTGGAAGATATCTCACATATCAAACGTATTCATGTGGCAACTTATCAGGCTGCCAGTGGTGCGGGTGCTGCCGCAATGGACGAGTTGTTCGCTCAATGCAAGGAATATCTGGAACAGAAACCGGTTACTGTCAACAAGTTCTTCTATCAGTTGGCATTCAACTTGATTCCGCAGATTGATGTGTTTACAGATAATGGATATACCAAAGAGGAAATGAAGATGTTCAACGAAACGCGCAAGATGCTTCATTCTGATGTCGTTACCAGTGCAATGTGCGTTCGCGTCCCGGTTCTTCGTTCTCACTCTGAAAGTGTTTGGGTTGAAACGGAGCGTCCGATCTCTGTTGAGGAAGCCAAAGAGGCTTTTGCAAAGAAGGATGGTTTGGTTCTGGTCGACAATCCTGCAGAGAAAGAATACCCGATGCCACTGTTCGTGGCCGGAAAAGATCCGGTTTATGTGGGGCGTATCCGTAAAGATTTGGCAAACGAAAACGGTTTGACATTCTGGGTAGTAGGCGATCAGATTAAGAAAGGCGCTGCTCTGAATGCCGTTCAGATTGCCGAATACCTGATCAAGGTGAAGAATATTGGATAAATCGTCTGAGGTAAGCCATATAAATATATGTAATTGCCTCTTCAAAATCATTCGAATGGGAAATCAATCCTGTTCGAATGAAAATACAAATGCATTCGAATGAAATGACTTTTTCATTCGAATGTTTTTTTTGATTAAGTATGTATTGATAATGAGTGCGTTAAGAATATTCAACGCATCTCTTCCAAGCCTTCTTCAAACGTATGCGGTTGATAGTCTAATTCATTGATAGCCTTTTTAATATCGAGTCCGCTGTTGAGTGGGCGAGGAGTAGCTTCATGCATCTCGGATGTTGTGACAGAATGAATCAGACTGCTGTCCAGATTAAAGAATGCAGCGGTTCTGTAAGCGATATCTTTAATAGACATGTATTCTTTCCCGCAGATATGATAGATTCCGTTCTTTGAATCGAGCAGAAGTTTGATGCCTTCGGCAATATCCTGAACCCAAGTCGGTGTGCGATATTGATCGGAGACGACTCTGATTTCCTGTCCGGCTTCGAGTCTATTCTTTACTAACTGCACAATGTTACCGTGTTGCCCTTTCAGCGCTTTTCCATAAACAACTACAACACGAGCGATGGCATAGCTGCTACAAGTCTTAGCAACCATTATCTCACTCAGGTATTTTGATAATCCATAGTAGTTGACAGGTGCAGGCAAGTCTTTCTCATTGTAAAGGCGATCAGCTTTGCCATCGAACACGAAATCGGAAGAGAGATGAATCAATCGGCAGTTGCACTGTTCGCAACACTGGGCTAGATGTTCTACTGCCGCAACATTTATGGCAAAAGTCTCATCATGATGTTGTTCGCAATAGTCGGGAGTCGATAACGCTGAACAGTTGACGACTGCATCTGGCTTTATTCCTTGCATCATCTTCTTGATGGCTTCATAATCAGTCAGATCCGCAGTGACGAAACTGTGTTTTCCTTCTGTTCGTATATCCTGATGCAGTGAAGCGCCGGTGACTGTATAATTAGGATCTGTTGAAAGGACGTCAAGAATTCTTCGTCCGGCAAAACCATTAGCACCTATAACAATTATTTTTTTCATTCGAGTTCCTTTTAAAAAATGTACATAGCCATTAATGCAATTCTCTGGTTTGTTACCAGATGTGTATTAATAACCTTTCCGTTTTCCAAATTGTTTTCGCCATACCATGCTTTTGTTGGATTATATTCAAGCCCTGCGCTCCAATGAGGAAGATTGTAGGATAGCGATGCTACAAACATACATAACCGATCGATATTCAACCCCATCCCGTATGTTGAAGATGAGGCAAGCGAATGGTCAGTCCCTAGATTTTTTGTATAGCCAAGAAAAAGCCCGCCTTTCCATTTAGTGCCGTAAGTCAGATTAACCCAGGATGTTGAATGATGGAAAGGTACATATTCCTGTTCTCCTGTTTGTTGGTTAATAGCACTTATACCATAACCTCCGAGCAGTGATACATGGTCAAGACATGAAGCCATGTAACTTTTGGCAGCGAACATGAAGTTTCGGTCGCAATATTGCAAATGCGCTTCGTAGGAGAAAGATCTGAGATGTTCATTCACCTTATACGTCTTTCCTTGCCATTCGGATGAAAGTCTGGGTTTCAGCGACATGGTATGTACTCCCGCTCCGAAGCGCCAACCTTTGATTCCTACAATGTCTGCTCCGGCGAAAAACTCCGGAAGACAGTTATTCTTCATATAATCAAGACTCTTTCCACTCGGTCCGTTTGAAGTATATTGAAGTTGCCACATAGCAGCAGCTGTAAGTTCAATTGCAGGAAATTTATATTGATAACGGAGTTGCGGTTCGCGATTAAATGCTTGAAATGGTGCGCCTTGAGAAATCGAATTGGTATTTGGCATTACGTCGCCCCAAAGTGGATGCCATGTCTGTCCAATAAGCAAACTGCTGTGTTCCCAATCAAGTTTACAATAAGCTTGACGGATACGTAACATGGTGTAACTATTTGAGAATCCTCCAAAATCAGTTTCAATCCTCGCAGAAGAATGTGCCGAACCAATCATCGGTCCTTTGATGTTCATCCCCAATCGTGTGGTGAAGGAATAGAAACCTGTATTTGATTGCTCGTTTAAATCAGCGCCATTGCTATCAAGCTTTCGATCTAAAGGATAAAGATAAAATGATCCTTCAACAGGAGCTATGTTTGCGCGCGAATTATAAAACACATCGTTGCGGATAAACCCATAAAAACTATATGAGAAATCTTTCTTTTGCGCCTGTAAGAGAGGCGTAAGCATAAGTGCGGATAGGAATAGAGTTAGTCGCTTCATTTCTGTCGTTTGTTATTTGTCCGTTAATGGATTGCAAAGGTATATATTTTGCTGCAATTAATTTGAAAAGTGGAATATTATTTGTTCCTTTGCTTCCAATTTGATAGAAATATTGCCTTTATGGATTACGCAACAATATATTATAAAACAAGTATAAAATGAGTACTAAGAAGTTTTTATTGCAGGAAAAAGACATTCCAACAGCTTGGTATAATATCGTAGCTGATATGAAGAACAAACCGCTTCCTCCGTTGAATCCAAAAACGAAGAAGCCTCTTAATCCTGAAGATCTTTATCCATTGTTTGCAAAGGGATTGGTTGATCAGGAAGTAAACCAGACCGATGCTTGGATTGAAATACCTGAAGAGGTTCGTGATATGTATAAGATTTGGCGTCCAACGCCATTGGTTCGCGCTTATGGATTGGAAAAGGCATTGGATACACCGGCGCATATCTATTATAAGAATGAAAGTGTAAGTCCGGTCGGTTCTCATAAATTGAATTCGGCTATTCCTCAGGCTTATTTCTGCAAGAAAGAAGGTGTAACGAATATTACAACCGAAACTGGTGCAGGACAATGGGGTGCTGCTATGGCTTTGGCTGCTAAGCATTTCGGTCTCGAATTGGCTGTTTATATGGTTAAGATCAGCTATAATCAAAAGCCTTATCGTCGTTTGATTATGCAAACATACGGTGCCGAAGTCGTTGCTTCTCCAAGTATGAGTACTCGCGCTGGGCGTAATATCATCACTAAACATCCGAATTATCAGGGAAGTCTGGGAACTGCTATTTCTGAGGCTGTAGAACTGGCTATGCAAACACCTAATTGTAAATATGTTTTGGGCAGTGTCCTGAATCATGTTATGTTGCATCAGACAGTGATCGGTTTGGAAGCTGAAAAGCAGATGGAGATGGCCGGTGAATATCCGGATGTGTTGATTGCTTGCTTTGGTGGAGGTTCAAACTTCTCGGGTATCGCTTATCCGTTCTTACGTCATAAGCTCCTCGAAGGAAAAGATATTCGTGTGATTGCTGCAGAACCGTCTTGTTGTCCGAAGTTGACGCGTGGTGAATTCCAGTATGATTTTGGTGATGAGGCTGGTTATACGCCACTGATTCCTATGTATACTTTGGGACATAGTTTTACTCCGGCAAATATTCATGCAGGTGGATTGCGTTATCATGGTGCGGGTTCTATTGTCAGCCAATTGAGAAAAGATGGCTATGTAGATGCTGTTGATATTCCTCAACTTGAAACATTTAAAGCAGCTTTGCTTTTTGCTAAGACAGAAGGTATCATTCCTGCTCCGGAATCATCACATGCAATTGCCGCAACGATTAGAGAAGCTGAACAGGCTAAATTGGAAGGCAAACAGAAAACGATTCTGTTCAATCTTTCCGGTCATGGATTGATTGATATGACTGCTTATGATCAGTATTTGGAAGGTGATCTGACAAACGGAGAAGTTTCTGATGCCGATATTGCAAAGAATGTTGCAGAATTGGATAAGATTATTTGATTGGTTATAAATCAGTCTTTTTTTAATAAGAAAGGCGCTAATAGCAGAGACTCACGTCTTTTGCTGTTTGCGCCTTCTTCAATTATGAATGTGTGTATGAAACTTTGTTTGGTTTTTTATGAGAAAATATCGTTATAGCTTGAATTAGGTAAAACTAAGTTTTGAGCATTCAAACTGTAAGATCTCTTGTTTTTATCCCACATGCCGTAAACTGCATGAATCTCGCCTTTTTCGTTGTATGTGAATATCGACTGATAGTAAGGCTGCCATTCATCGTTACTCTTGTCCCAGCGATAAGCAGTTTTTGAAGCTACTTTGCCGTTTTCATTGTAAGTGAATTCATATTTGAATTCTTTACTTAAAAGTCCATCGTTGTTTAAAAAGACAACTTTAGACATAATCTTGCCGTTTTCTTCTTTTGTGTCATACATGTAATTTCTTGGTGAAGCTGCGCTCATTGCCAAGTTACAGATGAACATAACTGCAAGAATCAAAATGCTTTTACTAATATTTGTACGTCTCATGTCAGATTGTAATTTTATTGTTGCTTTCAAATTGTAATGCAAAGTAAGGCATTTACTTGATGTCAACCAAATATATATTGACATTTTGTTAGTTTAATGCCCTTATTTAACTATAATTATATTATTTGGCGTTCAATCGAAATTGATGTTTGCTTTCAATATGTAACTTGTTGTCCTCGTTTCTATTCAAATAGCATACTTTTGAGGATGCCTTTTCGCACGAAATGATTGCTTTTTCCTTTTGGAACTTACAATTTTTCATTGGGCCCTGAAGAGGGCAAATGTAAATAATTTATACATGAATAAGGATCAATTTCAACCTCGGTCGTTTAATGACAAACAGAGGTGAAATTGATCCTTTAATGCTACAATAATCTATGTCAATAAGCTTATATTCCTTTTATACACAATGGCATACGAGCAATAATCCCTTTTTCGTTCTTTGCCCGTTGCAAAGTACTGAACAACTCATAATCACTGCCTAACATAGTTTTAACGATAGATAGTTTTACTTCATCCATTTTCTTTTCCAGGAACTTAGTGAAGAAGTCTTTGGGTTCATCAGCCACTGTTATGCTATAATTCTTAAGCTTGGCTAAAGAAGCGGCTTCTTTGATGGCAACGTCAATACCTCCCAATTTGTCGACTAATCCTCTTTGCAAAGCTTGTTCGCCGGTCCATACACGTCCTTGACCAATAGAATCAATGTCTGCTTTGGCCATTTTTCGACCATCGGCGCAACGAGTAAGGAACAAATCATAGGTGCGCTCAACGCTGTGCTGTATCAATGCTTTTTCGTCATCACGCATTGGACGTGAAATATCACCAAGATCTGCGTAGGTGTTTGTTTTGACAATATCTGTAGTAAGACCAATCTTTTCAAAAGTGCCTGTGAGATTACGAACAACACCGAAAACGCCGATTGATCCTGTTAAGGTTGTACGTTCGGCTACAATTTTGTTTGCGGCGCAAGAAATGTAATATCCGCCTGATGCTGCATAGTCACCCATTGAAACGACAATAGGTTTAACTGCTTTCAATTCTTTTACCTGTTTCCATATTTGTTCAGAGATATAAGCGCTTCCGCCAGGAGAGTTAACACGGAAGACAACAGCTTTCACATCCTTGTCTTCTTTTAGTTTGCGTAACTGGTCGGCCATGTCTTCAGTGATTGACTGGTCTTTGATAGAATTTAGAGGTGAAGAGGAAGCCTCGTCAACAATTTCGCCTTCTGCGTAGAGAACAGCGATTTTATTTGAACTGTCATTACTTGATTCTTTGATTAAAGCAACTTTATCAAGACTGGCTGATTTGAGTTTGTCGTCCACCTTTTGTCCGGCTAACTTCTTTACACTGTTTTCGGCTTCGAAACGATAACGAAGTGCATCTGCCAATTTGAAGTTGATAGCATTTGTAGCATCACCTATAGCGAATCCTCCATTTATGTATTGGTCTAATTGACTTGCTGTAATTTTACGACTGGAGGCAATTTCGTTTGTGATATTACCCCAAACACTGTTGAGGATGGAAGTTAACTGTTCACGATTTGCATCGCTGAACTTTTTTAAGAAATAGGGTTCTACAGCACTTTTATATGTACCGACTTTAAAGATGTAATGTTCAACGCCTAGTTTCTCTGCCAGTCCGGTGAAGAAAAGGCCTTGAGATGCTAGTCCGATCAGAGCAACTGTGCCCTGCGGGTTTAGAAAAACAGAGTCGGCGACGCTGCATACATAGTAACTCCCTTGCGTATAATTGTCACTATAGGACACAATGAATTTGCCACTTTTTTTGAAATCCAGCAGTTCCCGATGAATCGCTTCTATGCTGGCGAATCCCGATGCAAAGTTGTCTGCTTCAATATAGATGCCTTTGATGTTCTCATTCGTTTTTGCATTGCGAATAGCCTTGATCATATCTGATAAAGAGATAGTCTCATTTGTTTCGCCAAGAAGTTCGGAAAATGGATTCTTGCTTACTTGTTCGGCAACAGTCCCTTTCAGTGTAAGTTTGAATACGGTATTTTTATCCGGTTTGTATGTACTTGAGCCTTCAGCAGATGCTGCTACTCCAATAATGAAAAAGATGGAACCAAGGATAACGATTCCCAATGCTATGAACGCTCCTAATGCGCAAGCAAACATGGTCTTAAAAAATTGTTTCATCTGTTGTTATGTATTTGTTAGGTTATAAATTATTTATTTCAGCTTTTATATTCGACCTTCGAATTCATCTACTGTATAATTTAAGAAACGATTGAAAGGCAACATTATTTTGAAACAAGCCGCAGTTTGTTCTAGCCAATCGGATGAGGTGAAAAAACTTTCTGGCTTGAGTGAAATTATAGTGAAATCTTTGTGCCTCAAAACTTCTTCATATTTGAAGTCCGAAGGAAATCCATAAGGAATTCGTTTCAATGTATCGCCATCCAGTGCAGGGAAAACCTTTTTAAACGCGGGCTTTTCTACAATGGCTTCATATTCTTCAACGTGATCGTAAATGTCTTGACGAATTTTTTTTAGTAGAGGAGCGGGAGGGCACCATATTCCACCGGCTAAAAGACAATGTTCGGGTTCGAGATGAAGGTAATAGCCGCCACGCTGACTGTTTTTTCCACCATAAGCAGCAATATAAGCTCCAAAATGGGTCTTATATGGTGTTTTATCCGGCGAAAAACGAATATCGCGATAGATTCGGAAATAGCAATCTTTGGCTTCAATACCAATTATTTCTTTGTCGAATAGAGCAATTCTGTTAATCAGATCCTGTACTTCATCTAAAAAAGCCTGATGTAAAAGGTCGTAACGATCCTTGTTGGCATGAAACCAGTTCCGATTGTTATTCTGTCGGAGTTCTCTTAGAAACTGTAAAATCTGTTCGTTCATGTTTTTTCAATTCATTGTTTATTATCCTTTATTCTGCATTTGTTCTGAATGGAGCGACCGGAAGACCTTCTGCGTTAAATAAGTTGCCAACTGTTGCATCATCAAAGCAATACTCTACTTTTGCAGGATGCTTTATTTTTGGAGCAGAAACAATTAATTCGTTCCCTTTAATTTTTGCTTTTGCATTTACAAAAGAACCATTTTCTTCAGCAATAGTCAGGCCTACAACTTGCTTCCCTTTACAGATGAGTCCGTTTTCGGCATGGTTGAAGGTCAGAATGATTTTGTCTTTGTCTATTCGCATTTTTTCAAACAAAGGTGAAGCATATCCTGGACTAACTTTGCCGTAAGTTTGAGATATAGCTAGTTTCGCTAAGCGTAATCCTACATCTTGCTTGTTGATTGGATGAATATCTTTGATATTGTTGACTAAATCTGAAACGACAACCAATCCTGATTGACTGATATTCTTTGAAACCCATTCTTCAGCTTCACGAACTTTTGCCGGACCGTTGTCATTCGATTTGTATGTGTAAGGTGCAATTTGAACAATATAAAATGGAAACTCTTTTTCAAAGCTTTTACGCCAGCTTTCGATCATTGTCTTTAATAAAGTTGCATAAGAGGATGAATGATCAACATTGGCTTCACCTTGATACCAGATAGCTCCGGCTATTCCATAAGGGACAAAAGGATTAATCATTTGATTATAGAGAACTCCAGGTTCTACAGGCCACCAAGGGTATGTTTTTGCGGGAATAGCTTTTACAATGGATTCGTTCGCCATTATATTCTCTTTGGGAGTCCATACTTCAGCTGGAGTTCCACCCCAAGCGGAAACAATCAGTCCAATAGGTACTTTCAAAGAATCTTGCAAATTGCGACCAAAGAAATAGGCGACTGAACTGGTTATCTTCATCACATCAGGCGTGCATGTTGCCCATGTTGCTTCGCAATTATTTTGTGGAGTTGCTGCTCCTCGTTTTAAAACCTGGAAGAAACGGAGATTCGGATGATTGGCAGCTGCTATTTCTGTCTCTTTGTTCTTAAGTCCCCATTCGGCATTGAAATCCATATTTGACTGTCCGCTGCATAACCACACTTCTCCTAACATCACATCTTGCAATGTCTTTTCTCCACTGCCTGTAATGGAAATAGTGTATGGACCACCGGCTTTGATTGTTGTCAAAGATGTTTTCCATGAGCCATCGGATGCAACGACTGCTTTTGCAGTATCGGCTGGAGCCCAACTTCCTACTACTTTAATTGTATTGCTTGCTCCACCCCAGCCCCAAATGGCTACTTTACTATTTTGCTGCAAAACCATGTGGTCTGTGAAGATCGATGGTAAACTTATTTGTGCATTTAAGCACAAAGCTGTGCCAAACAAACAACTTAAAACCAAACAACTCAAATGAGTTTTATTCATTTTTTATTCCTCCTACATTATAATATATTGTATACATCATTGATACATTAGAAGTAAAATCCTAGATTTAAATAGAATTGTACTTTCTTATTTCTGCTAGACATCCCAATGTTTGCACTAAGAGGTCCGGCAATACTGTTGTAGGCATAACCTATACTGCCGCCCCAAATGCTTTGTCCATCAACAAGTTTGAAAAAGTCATTTTGATGGATAGCATAATTGCCAATCAAAGAAATGTAATTGTTGTCTGCAATGCGTTCACGAAATTGAAAACGTACAACGGCAAAGGCATTATCAAGAAATTCAAGATGACTGATACCGGCAAAAGGCATTTGCTGCGGTAAATATCTGCCAAAGATCTCTCCACCTAAAGCATTCAGATAGGGATATGCAACTTTATGTCCGATTAGCACACGTCCATACAAGCTGGGTACAAAACTTAGGTGATTTGTAAAAGGAACAACTATTGCCATATTAGTGGATAATGCAGAAAAGGGTGTGTCACCATCATATTTGACAAAGTTGTCAGTATAAACAGAATAATCAGACTGTAACGAAAAACCTCTATCAGGAAAATATCTACGGTCGAAGGTTTCCAGATTTGCTGAAGCAAAATAGCTGAAGAATCTTTGAGGTTTGACATTATATTGATTGCTTTCGGTTTTTGCCAGGAAGGCATTATAGTCGTAATACTCGTACCGCATTCCAATCTTAAACTTGAAGCTTAGCCAGTTCATGTCTGAATAGGCAAATTCTGCCAGGTGATGCGTATATGTAGTATTGTAAATTTTGTCTCCTTTATGATAAATATCGAGGTCATTGTAGGAAAATTGATATGATAAATTAAAGTTACGTAGCGGGTTCCGCGCTATTGAATAATCTATGCGAGCATAAGAAGTTTTTCCTCCTATTCGTCCGGTAAAAGCCATTTTGGAACGGAAGTTACGGCGATAGTCATAGGTCGCATTGAGCAGAACGCCAATGATTTCTTCAGAATCGAAACGTAATCCTACATTGACGGAACTTACAGATTTGGGCTGTACTTCAAAATTCAGATCTTGTTGTTTGTCTCCAGTAATTTTGTAATTAACATTTGAATAGGCATTTGTTCCCACAAGAATTGACATGGCATTTTGTAGTTTGTTCACAGTTAACAGACTGTTTTCTTTCAGCCCACTAATCTTCTTTAACCAATTGATGTCTCGTGGGTTTGCACCTGCAAATGTAATATGGTGAATAAGAAAACTGTCGGTTGGAGAAACTGGTCGTTTGACTCTATATCCTTCCGCTCCTTCCGGATGATAGTCTTCGGCAACTCCAATTTGTTTTTTTAATGCTATGATATCATTCCATCGGCTTTTGGCATATTGTTCACCTCGTTGGATGAGAGAGTCTAAAGCTGCATGTGTAAAACTTGTAGAACGGTATGGCTCCATATTTGGACGCAGTAACAAATCTGTACGTTGTTTATTGAGATTGTATTTCTCAAAACCATGGAGGGCGATGATTTGCGTGACAATATCGCCTGGTGTATATAGTCTGTCGTGTGATCGCAAATCGCTTGTTGCCAAATCAACACCGATAATGATGTCAGCTCCCATTGCAATTGCCACATCTACCGGGTAATTGTTGTTCAAACCACCGTCTACAAGAACCATACTGTCTAATCTTACCGGAGCAAATGCTGCAGGAATGGCCATACTAGCGCGCATGGCAATAGGCAGACTGCCATAATGAAATACATAATCTTTGCCTGTTACCATATCGACGGCGACGCAAGCAAACGGTTTATTGAAATGATTGAAGTCAACTGAATCCTGATAACCGATAGTCAGGTTTGAGAATAGATTTTGCAGGTTTTGCCCTTTGATCATACCTTCAATAACACGGTCTTTTTTTGCCATTCCAAACGGAAGAGATACAATATATCGTTCTGAATTCTCTTTCTCGGGGAAAAATAATCTATTGCGTTTGACTCGGTCGCTTAGGAGCATTTCCCAATCTTGGCTGTCCACCATCTTTCCAATTTCTTCAGGAGAATATCCGATGGAGTATAATCCACCAACGATCGCACCCATACTTGTTCCTGTGACAATATCTATTGGGATTCCTGCCTTTTCCAATACTTTAAGAACGCCGATATGAGCGACTCCTTTTGCTCCACCGCCACCTAGAACAACAGCTACTTTCTTTCGCTGACCAACAGCGGAAGTAGCGATAAGAATCATCAGCAGGAAGCATAGATATTTTTTCATTCACAGAATATTAATAAAACAAAAGTACGTGCTTATTTTGGGATACACAACTAATATAATTCTATTTTGTCATTTCATCAAGAGCAACAACCGCCATAGCAAGTACCTTCGGTCTCGAATTCCAAGGTGACATGTTGAATACCCATTTCCATCAGTTTGTCTTTGATAAGATGTTTAATTGGTGACATTTGCTGTGCGTCTTTGATAAGTACATGAGCAGTAAGCGCTGTTTCAGTTGTACTGATAGCCCAAATATGTAAATGATGAATGTTTTCTATGCCGTCAATAGCATTAATTGACCGTATGATTTCATCTACATTCACTCCTTCAGGTACACCATCTAGAGAAAGACGAAGACTATTCCGTAACAAGCCCCAAGTTGAATAGATGATGATGAGTGCAATGATGAATCCTATGATAGGATCTACAACATACCAATGTGTTTGTGTGATGATAATTCCCGAAGCAACTACACCTATTGATACAAGAGCATCAGCAGCCATGTGCAAATAAGCACCTTTGATATTGAGGTCTTTATCTTTGCCACTAATGAAAAGCCAGGCGGTAGCTGCATTAATAATAACTCCAATCCCAGCTACCCAGGCAATGGTTGAACCTTCTACAGCTTGCGGATGTATAAATTTGCTGATACTTTCGGCAATGATGATTCCTACAGCAACAAGCAGTATGACAGCATTGAGCAATGATACGAGTACAGTACTTTTCTTGAATCCATAGGTATAGCTTGATGTAGGATGAACTTCAGCTAAACGAAAAGCCAGCATGGCAAGTATCAGACTAGCCACATCTCCCAAGTTGTGGCCTGCATCAGAGAGTAAGCCTAATGAATGTTGCCAAAAGCCTGCAATGAACTCAATAATTACAAAAGCTGAATTAAGCACAATACCAATAACGAACGCTCGTTTGGGAGAAGAAACTTCAAATTGGTGATGTTCATGAGGATGTTCCATTTGCTGACTTATATGGGTTGTTTAACATAGAAATCGTTGACTTTTCTAACTCTGCCCATTGGATGGTAGGCATCATGACTGAAAATCAGAATTTGATTCAAAGCGGCAGCTTCGTCGAGCATCCTTACCTTCTCATTATAGGAAGTTACAGGTTCGATGTCGTATGCTGATATCCATGCAGGAGAAATACTAGCTTCCATTGGAATAACATCACCGCAGTAAACATAAGTATCAGCATTTTCTTTGATGTATGTCACGATTTGTCCTCGTGTATGACCATCGAACAGACGCAATTGAACTTGCGGACAAAGCCATGTATCTTTGGCTATCAGGCAGAGCTGATGTTTATCGGCTACAGCTTGCATGTCTTCAGAAAAATAAGAACTGCTTTCGAAGGCATTGGGTTGAGTAAAGCTTTGCCATTGTTCGCGACTGACCCAATGTTTGGCATTAGGGAACATAAGTGAATAATGAATATCACCACTAGTGTCTTGCTCTTCTATTGTTGTGTATCCGCAATGGTCGAAGTGAAGATGTGTGAACACAACATCGGTGATCTGTTCAGGCATTATGCCGTGCTTGTTTAGTTCTTCAGATAAGTCATGCAGATCAAAGAACTTATAGTAGCTTAATTGCTTGAGATGTTTGGTCCCTGCGCCAGTATCGATGAGGATGACGTGTCCGTCGTCGGTGGTTATTAATGCGCTTCGCATAGCAAGAACACATTCGTTGCGTTCGTTACATGGATAGCGACGACTCCAAGAAACTTTAGGTATAGCGCCAAACATGGCACCACCGTCAGCATTGAAAAATCCGGAATCGATGAGTTGAATATCCATATATAATTATATTTGCAAGCAAAAGTAATGGCTTTTAATTTAGAAAGCAATTACTTTTTGCATTAATAGCATTTGGTTCGTATATTTGTGGAAAATATTAATCAACTATGTCATTTAAGAAGTACTTGCCTCTGTTATTGCCTGTTGTGTTTATGATTTGTTATATCACAACTCATGATTATTTGTACGATTTTCTCACTACATTTTCTTGTGCCGTTATAGTCGGTGTATTGGCTATACGAAAGGGAACTATCATGAGTTGGGGTATTGTTGTGTTAGCTTTCTTGTTTTCTATTGGGGGCGACAGAATGCTGTTTACGCGCGGAGGCTCAGAGATGCGTTTCATTTATGGAATTGCTTTGTTCTTTGTTGCTCACTTGTTCTATATATTTTTCTGTCTAAAGAATGGTTGTTTAAATGTTCGTCTTTTTATTGCTTTGCTTCTTTGCTTTATGATATACTTCTTTATTGCATTGATGCCCAACATTTCGGATAAAGTATTACTGATGGCTGTTGGCCTGTATGTTGTGGTATCCTGTCTGAGTGTTGCGGCTGCCGAAGGACTTTCTCTGGATAAAACGACTAGAGTGCTTTTCCTTGTTGGCATAGTTTGTTTGGTCTTTTCGGATACGTTGATATCAATCCGGGAGTTTTTGCATCAGCATTTGCTTTATGGCTTAATGCTTCCCACTTATTATGCCTCGCAGATATTGGTGTCGGCAGCTTGCATATGCTCATTGGCAAGAACCGGAGAGGAGTCGTTGCATAATAAAGAATAATTAGTTTTCTTCTATGAAATATAACCTCTTTGATTGAAAATGTTTACCTTTGTGGCAAAATATAGGCAATGCAAAAAATACATTTAATCTCTGTTACTGAACCGCTGGTTTTTGATCTGGCGCTGGCTCTCAATCAGAAAGAATATGAGGTCAGTGTGTCGGGACTGGGATTAACTGACGCTGTAATTAATTCGTTAAGATACAGTGGTTGCGATTGCCGAGGTGATGGATGGTTCGTTGAAAACATAACAAAGGAAATACGGTTTGTCATTATTGGGGCTACAGTACAGAAAGACAATCCTGAATTAGTTCATGCTAGAGAGTTAGGACTGCTGATTGTTTCTATTCCGGAGTTTATCTTCAGATGGACGAAATCGAAAACTCGGATTGTGGTTTCTGGAAGCCGTGGAAAGAAAAGCATTATTTCAATGGTTATCTACGTCTTGCAACAGAAAAAGTGGGCGTTCAATTATGCCATAACCAATCATGTTTCCTATTTGCCTGGCTGTATTTCGTTGGATTATGAAGCGCATTTTGCACTAATTGAGGGTGACGAACGTACGACATCCGCATTGGATAAACGATTCCGTTTGGAATTTTATCGTCCTCACATTGCGGTTTTGACGAACCTGACTTGGACAGAGTCTACAGGCCATACCTCGCTTGATGCCTATTACGATATGTTTAATAGCTTTTCACAATCAATCGAACGAGAGGGTAAATTGATTTACTTTGATGGAGATGAAGCTGTCAGACAATTGGCTGAGAATGTAAGAGAAGATATTACGGCTATGCCATACAATGCTCATGAAACGGAGGAACATGATGGACAAGTGTTCTTAAAAACCCGTTATGGAGAATTTCCGGTTAAGGTTAGGGATGCCTATTTTCTGACAAATATGAATGCTGCACGTTTGGTTTGTCGACAGTTGGGTGTTAAGGACTCGGAATTCTATCAGGCCATATCTGATTATAGTCTATCATTATAATATGCTTATTGCAAGACAAAAAAGAAAAGAGAATATCGCTGAGTATTTACTTTACATGTGGCAGGTCGAAGATCTGATACGCGCGAATCATTGTGACATGAACCAGATTCGTAAGACCATTGTTTCGCGTTACGATCAGCCTGATGATGTCAAGGAAGAAATAGCGCACTGGTATGAAGAACTGGTTGAGATGATGCGTTCCGAAGGCGTGATGGAGAAAGGTCATATTCAGTTAAACAAGAATGTGATTATTACGCTGACCGACCTGCATCTGCGTTTGCTCAAGTCGCCTCAAGAAATGGTTTATGGCTCTACTTATTATCGCACGCTGCCCTATATTGTGCAGTTGCGCGCGAAATCGGGTGGTGAAGATCTGTCTGAGATTGAGACTTGCTTCAATGCCATCTACGGTTATCTGCTCTTGAAGATGCAAGGAAAGGCAATCAGTGCGGAAACGACGGAAGCCATCAAACAGATCAGTGCTTTTTTGGCCATGCTTTCTGCAAAGTATCGTGAAGACATGAATGGTGAACTGAAGTTGGAGGATTAAAGAAATGATGAAGAATATATTAGTGACCGGTGGCAACGGACAGTTGGGAAGTTCGCTTCGCAAGATTGCCGACCATTATCCACAGTATGCTTTTCTGTTTACGGATGTGGATACTTTAGATATAACGGATGCATCTGCTGTGGAAGCCTTTGTATCACAAAATCATATATCATACATATTGAATTGCGCTGCTTTTACGGCAGTCGACAAGGCAGAAGACAATGAGTCGCTCTGCCTTCGCATCAACCGTGATGCAGTGAAAAATCTGGCGGAAGCTGCCCATAAATTCAAGGCTAAAGTGATACATATCTCTACCGATTATGTGTTCGACGGAACAAGCTGCGTGCCTTATGTAGAGACCAATCCGACGTGTCCTGTTTCGGTTTACGGACGGACGAAACTGGATGGAGAACTTTCTCTGTTCGAGGTTTGTCCTTCGTCTGTTGTGATTCGTACCGCCTGGCTTTACAGTGAATATGGTAACAACTTCGTGAAAACAATGCTTCGCCTTGGACGCGAACGTGACGAGATACGTGTTGTGTTCGACCAGATCGGAACGCCGACTTACGCGACAGACTTGGCACTGGCTATGATGCGCGTCATCGAATATGATGAGAAGGGACTTTGGATTCCTGGCATTTATCATTTCTCCGACGAAGGTGTTTGCAGCTGGTACGACTTCACGGTGAAGATTCTGCAAATGGCAGGTTTGCCTACTCAAGTGCTTCCTATCGAAACAAAGGATTATCCTTCAAAAGCGGCTCGTCCGCATTACAGCGTATTAAACAAGGCGAAGATCAAGCGTACTTTCGGATTACTTATCCCGCATTGGGAGAAGAGTCTGAAGGAGTGCATCGCTATTTTGGAAAAAGAAAATCAATAAATAGAATGGGTCAATATACAGAAGAGATAAGCAAAAGAAGAACGTTTGCTATTATCAGTCATCCGGATGCCGGTAAGACAACACTGACAGAAAAGTTGCTGCTTTTCGGTGGTGCCATACATGTGGCAGGTGCCGTAAAGTCGAACAAAATTAAGCGCACGGCTACTTCCGACTGGATGGAGATCGAGAAACAGCGTGGTATTTCGGTGGCAACATCCGTGATGGCTTTCGATTATTCAGATCATAAGATCAATATCCTCGATACACCGGGTCACCAGGATTTTGCCGAAGATACTTTCCGTACGCTGACCGCCGTCGACAGTGTCATCATCGTGATTGATGCTGCAAAAGGTGTCGAGACGCAGACACGCAAATTGATGGAAGTGTGTCGCATGCGCAAGACGCCGGTGATAATATTCATCAACAAGATGGACCGTGAGGGCAAAGATCCGTTCGACTTGCTCGATGAGCTGGAGGAAGAACTGCAGATCAAGGTGCGCCCGCTGAGTTGGCCTATTGATATGGGACAGCGTTTCCGCGGCGTTTACAATCTTTATGAAGAGAAGCTCAACCTTTATACGCCGAGCAAACAATACGTCACTGAAAACATTGAGTTTAAGGACATCAATAGCCCTGAACTTGAGACGTATATTGATCCGGCTCAGGCTGCCAAGTTGCGTGCGGATATCGAATTGATTGAAGGCGTCTACTCGCAGTTCGACGTTGAAGAGTACTTGAAGGGCAACATCGCGCCCGTATTCTTCGGTTCGGCGCTGAACAATTTTGGTGTGAAGGAACTGCTCGACTGCTTTATCAATATTGCTCCGTCGCCACGTCCGGTGCAGGCTGTGGAACGCACGGTCGATCCTGATGAGGAGAAGTTTTCGGGCTTCATCTTCAAGATTCATGCTAATATGGACCCGAATCACCGCAGTTGCATCGCGTTTGTCAAGGTGTGCTCAGGCCGTTTCGAACGCAACATGAACTACAAGCATGTGCGTTTCAACAAGTGGATGCGTTTCAGCAGTCCGACAGCGTTCATGGCGCAGAAGAAAGAAGTTGTCGATGAAGCTTATGCCGGCGATATTGTCGGTTTGCCTGACACTGGTAATTTCAAGATCGGAGATACGCTGACCGAAGGCGAGGATCTTCATTTCAAAGGTCTGCCAAGTTTCTCTCCCGAGATGTTCAAATATATCGAAAATGCAGATCCGATGAAGTCGAAACAGCTTAACAAAGGTATTGAGCAACTGATGGACGAAGGTGTTGCTCAGTTGTTTGTCAATCAGTTCAACAACCGTAAGATTATCGGTACGGTCGGACAGTTGCAGTTCGAAGTGATTCAGTACCGCCTTCTGCATGAATATGGTGCGCAGTGTACTTGGGAACCTCTGAGTCTTTACAAGGCTTGTTGGATAGAGTGCGATAATCCTGAAGTGTTCGACAATTTCAAGAAACGCAAGGCTCAGTATATGTCATTCGACCGAGAAGGCCGTGATGTTTACATGGCCGATTCAAGCTATGTCCTGATGATGGCGCAACATGATTTTCCGGAGATAAAATTCCATTTCACTTCGGAATTCTAAACCTGATCATAAAGTTTTTTCCGTCGAGGCTTGACGTAACGCTACGTCAAGCCTCGACGCAGCATTGCGCTTGATCACAACGCAAATTTTCTCGCAGGCACAGCATTGTGCCAAACTTCATCGAAACATAACGCTATGCGTCGATGAGGTTCTGTTTTACCTTTCGATCGAGGACAGCGTTACTCTTCGATGAAGAGTGAGACGCCTCTTTTGCAGACGTATGACATACATCTGCTGTTCAGCTGATTATCTTATAAAATTGTTTTAATTTCGTCGAGCGAACCGACCGTATAGGTTGGCGTAAACTTGCGGGGCTGCTGTTTGCTGGGATTCAACCAGAGTTGGTCGATCCGAGCGTTGTAGGCGCCTTCGATGTCAGCTTCCCAACTGTCGCCGATCATAAGGCTTTCGTGACGGATAGAGTTGGTGTTGACCAATGCGTAGTCGAAAATGCCTTTCTGGGGTTTCTGGATGCCTGCATCTTCGGAGAGAATCATCTTCCCAAAATAAGGTGCCAGTCCGGAATTGGTGAGTTTTTTGAGCTGCACTTCGTGAAAGCCGTTCGAAAGTATGAAGAGTCGGTAGCTCGGGCGCAGGTAGTCGAGAATTTCTATGGCGCCTTCGATGAGGCGCGTTTTGGTAGTTGTGCGCTGTAGGAACTCGTTGTTGATGGCGAGAACCGACTCCGTGTCTTCAATTCCCAGTGGGCGTAGCATGTAGCTAAATCTTTCGATAATCAAGGTTTTACGGTTGATCGTACCTTTGCGGTATTCGTCCCAAAGGTGGTTGTTGTGCGGCCAATAAATATCAAGAAATGCCTCGAAGGAGGCATAGTAACGACCAAAATTGTGCGCGTTATATAGCTCTTCGAGGCATTCTGTGTTATTCTGAAACGTTGCCCACAACGTATCATCCAAGTCGAAAAACAGATTTCTGTATTTCATTATCCAACTTGAATTACCAGATACTTGCCGAGGCTCCAGAATGATTTGATGTCTGTGATTTTCAATGTAAGGTTGCCCTCGCTGTCTTTAACAAATTCGTAAGATCCAGTCGGATGATTGGATTTCAAACTAGCCTTACGTGAGAACAACGGAATCTCTTTGACTTCGCGGATGTCGACAGTGATGAAATAATCCTTGTTGAATCCGCTCTGAAGTGCTTTCGATTTAGAAAACAGTCCGCCGCCCGAAAGAATCTTCTGGTTCTTCAGTTCCTTAGCTGTACCAAAGCAGTAGTAAGCGGTGTTGAGCGCTTTGTCCTGTGCACTGATTTTCTTCGATTGTTCTGCATTCTTGCTTGACAGGTCTTCAACGTTTGTGTTGAGTGAAGCAACTGTCTCATCCAATTCCTGGATACGAATGTTTTTCTTAGCCAGATCTTCTTGCAGTGCGACAATCATGGTTGCCTTCTGGTCGAGTTCTGATGTCAGACGTTCGATTGTTTTTTTCAGAGTTGCCGACTGGAGTTTGCTTTTCTTCAACTTATCTTGAAGATCGCTGATCTGCTGTCTGTTCTTCTTTAATGTCTCCGTGATGAGCTGCATGTTCTCCTTGATCTGCTCGCGGTTGCTTTTGGCAAGATCACCATTCTGCTGCTGAATATTCAAGAAGTTTTCAGCGTCACGGATAGACTGGATGTCCGTTTCTACATCGTTCAAGGTTGCGATGATATCGTTCATCTCTTCCGTATTCTTAGTATTCTCAATCTTCAGAGAATCGTTTTCTGCCTTCAACTTCTGGTAATCGGATGACTGTTGTCCGCAGGAAGCCAACATAGTGGCACAAATAATAACTGCAAATGCTACTTTTTTCATATACTTCTCTGTTTTATGTAATTATTCAATATCGTTATCTTTATTTCTATCTTTCTTGTCTTTACCTTCTAGGATAATAACAAATTCTCCTTTAGGTTCGTTCATTGTAAAATGAGCTATTACCTCTTCGAGTGTTCCGCGGACGGTTTGTTCGTGTACTTTAGAAATCTCGCGTGAGACGGAGACATGTCGCTCCATTCCAAAATATTCGGCAAACTGCGTCAGTGTTTTAAGCACTCTGAAAGGTGATTCATAAAAAATCATTGTGCGGCATTCTTCCGAAAGTTCTTTAAGTCGCGTTTGCCGTCCTTTCTTTTGAGGAAGGAAACCTTCAAAGCAGAACTTTTCGTCAGGCAGTCCTGATGCAACCAATGCTGGAACAAAAGCGGTGGCTCCTGGAAGACATTCTACGTCAACGCCTTGACGCACGCATTCACGAACCAGCATAAAGCCTGGATCAGAAATAGCAGGAGTTCCGGCGTCCGATACGAGTGCAATGTTTTCTCCTCCTTTGATGCGTTCGGCTATCAGTTCAACCGTCTGATGTTCGTTGAACTTGTGATGCGACTGCATTTTGTTCTGTATGTCGTAATGTTTGAGCAGAACGCTTGTAGTACGCGTGTCTTCTGCCAAAATGAGGTCGGCCTCTTTCAGCACCCGGACAGCTCGGAAGGTCATATCTTCCAGATTCCCAATCGGAGTAGGTACTACAGTTAGTTTTGCCATATCGCTTTATTTAGGACTTTGTTCATGATTATAGAAATCTTTTCTCCACAAGCTTGATGAAGTCGCCGACAGTTTCGTCTTCCATATTCCACTTCAGTGCATGGCTCAGATAAGCGATAGATTCTTCGTATGAATGCATGCCATTGAGTATGTTGAGTGTTTTATTCATTTGTTCTTCGTCGCCACTGAACAACTCTTTCTTAAAACGAAAACGATCGTTGAGGCTGAAAGCTTTGCAGAAGTCTGTCAGTTTTCTTTTCTCTAAGATATCACTTAAAAACAGACCGGTTCGTTCACCCAAAGGATTACGCTCGGGTGTTTCGGTAGGTGCTGCTTCAACTGTGGGCTTCTCTTCTTCAATTGTTTTTTCGGGTTCTGCTTCCTTCTTTGGCTCAGCTGAAAGAAAATCGGTTTCTATTGCAGGCGCTTCAGACTTACTTTCGAGGACTATTTCAGATTTTTCATCACGAGTTATTTCAGCTTTATTCTCTTGAGAAATATGAGTATCGTTATGTTGTGAAACGTCGGTGTCGCCGGTAGGATAAGTGAGTGTCTGTATGATCGTTTGATGTTCATCCATTTGTTGCTGCAACATTTCAACCTGCGCGACTTCAAGAGAATGAATGTCTTTCAGTATTTGATGGGTCATGTCGAATGACCGGCTGAAAAAGGAAACCGGATATATTTCCGCTTCCTGCATCCCAGCGATAGCAGACTCAAGTTCTTTGATGTCGGAAAGCAAATGAACAATTCTGTCTTTATTTGTCATCCTTTAGTTGTTTTAGAGGAATAGATATCACATCCCCATTAATTGTACAAAAATAGATATTTTATTATATATGTTGACTGCATTATTCTTATCAAAAGATTTTTTAACGCTGTTATCTCTTCTGAATCATGACTTTTCAATGAATTGTTCAGGCAGATTAACCAGGTAAAGTTTGTGTGTTGCCCGAGTAAAAGCCGTGTAGAGCCAGCGATAGAAGTCTTCTCCCAACATATCTTCCGTAATGTAACCAATGTCGAGGAATACATTCATCCATTGTCCGCCTTGTGCTTTGTGGCAAGTGACGGCATAAGCATATTTAACTTGTAATACATTATAATGGGGGTCTTCCTTCATCTTTTTCATTTTGCCTGATTTGGTATTGACGTCTTCGTATTCTTCCTGCAGAATGGTGTAGAACAGTTTGTCGTTAAGTTCTTTGGGAAGCGAAGGCGTTTCGCTTTGCAGAGTATCCAGTAGTAATTTGACTTCAGTCTCAAGATCGTAATCTTGAAATCTGACGATGACATCTGCAAAACGAAAGCCATATTGTTCATAGGTCCGTCGTACACGCACTACTTGGATGATTTCGCCATTGGCTATAAAATCCATCTCTTTATTGTCTTTCGTCCAGTAGTAATTGTTTTTTGCCACCATCAGTCGGTCTCCGCTCGAGAGTTCTTCTTCCCGATAGAGAACACGATTCCTTATTCCATTATTATATATGGTAGTCCGTTTGTTAGATCGTGAAATAATCATGGTTTCTTCAATGCCATCACGATTGTAGGCGGATGTAATTTCTTCTATCAAATCTTCCCCGCTGACTTTTTTTATGTCTGGATAGTCATCAAGGCGCAGTGTTGGATATATTTCCACACTGTTGTTACGCAATGCATCCCGAAGTCGTGTTGCATTATAAAGTATTCCTGAGTCCTCGCTTTGTCTGACAACCTGAGTCAGAAGTATCTCTTCGACATCCAGATTGTATTTTGCCAATGTTTGTACATCTAGAGCCGGACTTTCAGTTTGCATGACAGGAGGAAGTTGTGCCACATCTCCCATCATAATCAGGCGGCAGTTTTCACCGGAATATACATAATATATAAGATCATCCAGCAAATGGCCTGAACCAAAATTCGAAGAGCCGTTTGCTTCGTTTGAAATCATGGAGGCTTCGTCGACGATAAATAAAGTATCTTTATGCATATTTTCGTTGAGGACAAAGCCCGTTGGCTCATTCGAAAATGCTTTTTGTCTGTAAATCTTTTTATGAATGGTAAAAGCTTTTTCTTCGGCGTAGTTCGAAAATACTTTGGCTGCTCGTCCGGTAGGAGCAAGAAGTATGCTTTTTTGTTGAAACTCATTCATCGTTTTGACTAATGCACCGATGAGTGAAGTTTTTCCCGTTCCGGCATATCCTTTTATGAGTAAAAGGGTATTTTTGTTGTCGTCGAAAAGGAAGTCGGAAAGCTTTTTTAACGCGAAAAGTTGATTTTCTGTGGGATTATAAGGAAAATTTAGCCTTATTTGTTCCCTCAAATAACTATTTATCATTTTGGATGTAATAATTTTCGCGATAAAGATAGTTCTTTAAATATTCTTTTTTAAATTTGCCGAGCGAAATAAATTCAAAAAACAATATAAACCATGAAAGTTACAGTTAAGATTTTATTGTTTGCAGCAGTTATACTGCTTGCATACATGTGCTACGAGAGTATTGAATCTCCTATTCAGTTCAATGCGACTAAAGATCAACGCGAGAAAGCTATTGAGCAACGTTTGATTGATATTCGCAAAGCGCAGATAGAGTATAAAAATATTCATAAAGTACATGCAGCAAATTTCGATGAACTGAAAAAGTTCCTTACCTCCGAGAAGATGCCCTTCTTGGTTAAGGAAGGTGTTTTGACTGACGATCAGTTGGAACAGGGTTTGACAGAACGCGAAGCCGTTAAGAAAGGTATTATCAGACGTGATACTGTTTGGGTAGCTGCTGGTGATACATTACTTGGAAGAAATTTCGACTTTGCAAATATCGACAAAGTTCCTGGTTCGAATGTCAAGTTCTCTATGGATACAGCAACGCTGAAATCGGGTTCTGGTTACAGTGTAAAAGTATTCCAGTGCGGAGTTTTGTATGATGATTATCTGGGCGACTTGAACAAGAAGCTCGTTGCTAATTTGAAGTACAAAGCTGTAAAGGCAAACAAGTTCCCGGGTTTACGTGTTGGTTCATTAACTGAAATCAACAATAACGCAGGTAACTGGGAGTAATCCGTATGCCTATTTCTGCGAAGTTGACAGCTGATAACGCGGAAAGATATCAAGTGTCCATCCGACTTCGGTCGGGTGGACTTTCTTTTTCCGGTTATGATCCTTCGGTCAGCGACTCATTCTTCTATCAAGAAGTTGAGTTTGATCGGAGTCGTTCTTATATTACTTCGTTGAAAGATTATTTCTTCGATAACGAATACCTTACCTGGCCGTTTAAAAGTTTTCGTATTGTTTGTGTATCGCCCAGATATACTTTATTGCCTGCAGTGGCATTTCATGAAAATCAAAAAGACAAGCTTCTTGCTTTTGCCTTCTCCACTGATTTGGGCCATGGACTCTATAATGATTTGAAGGACAAAGAGACGGTTTTGCTGTTTGATGTAGAAGAGGATGTTTACGAGTTCTGTTCTCGTTCAATCATTAATCCGATTTTTTTACATTATATGACATCACAGTTGAATTGGTGGAAAAAGCAAAGTCGCAAATTTTTTCCGAAATTGTTGTATGTCGTGTTACATTCAAAATGGATTGATGTAGCTTGTTTAAGTCAAGGCGCATTGCTGTTTGCCAATTCTTTTGCGTATGAACAGGCAGAAGATATTCTATACTATATATTATATGTATGGAAACAGACAGGTTTGGATCAGGAGAAGGATCGATTAAGAATTTTTGGAGAAGCAGTTCTACGGGCTCGTATAGCTGATTCCTTACGTCAATATATACAGTATATAGATTTGCTGGATATTCCATCGGAAGCCTATTTGCAAGGGATGGAAGTCCGTAAAGCTCCGTTAGATATAATCACCTTATTATTATGCGAATAATCAGTGGTATATATGGTCATCGGCGGTTTGATGTCCCATCCTCTTTCAGCGCGCGTCCGACAACCGATTTTGCTAAGGAGAATATCTTTAATGTTATTGGTAACCTGATTGACCTGGAGGATTTGGATGCGTTGGATTTATTTGCCGGAACAGGCAGTATTTCTTTCGAATTGCTTTCGCGAGGTTGTAAGCATGTTGTTGCTGTAGAAAAGAATAATGCACATGCTTCATTTATTGCCAAAGTTGCCAAGGAATTGAAAACTGACTCATTGCAGTTGATTCGTGGAGACGTTTTCCGTTATCTTCATTCAGCCCCCGAAGAGGGTTTCGACTTTATTTTTGCCGATCCGCCTTATGCTTTAAAAGAGCTTCCAACAGTGCCTGAACTTATTTTCGCACATAATTTATTGCGCGAAGGAGGATTGTTCATTATGGAACATCCTAAGACGAATGATTTTTCGCAATTACCATTCTTCAATCAGCATCGTGAGTATGGTGCTGTCAATTTTTCTCTTTTCATTAAAGACAGCCATAAATAAATCTTTTTATAATAGGGGTGAGAATAATCGCATGAATGATTCGGCAAGCTTTTGTTTGAGTGGGCGCTTGAACCATTTTGATGGAATAACTTGTTCGCAGCTGTTCAAGTCATGCATGAATATTTTTCTCATGTGTGTAGCAAAAGCCGATTCATAGACGAAGGCGTTGATCTCAAAATTGTGTTCAAAGCTTCTGAAATCAACATTAGCGGAACCGATGCAGGTGAGTTCATCATCGGTGACGATAAGCTTTGAATGTAAAAAGCCTGCTTTATAAAAATACACTTTAACCCCGGCTTTTATCATTTCATCCAGAAATGAGTGTGTAGCCATATTCGCCGTACGAGTATCAGAGCGTTCAGGAAGCATCAGTCTTACATCGACTCCACCTAAAGCAGCTATTTGAAGCGCTTGGTTAATTCCTTCGGTAGGAAGGAAGTATGGCGTTTGTATGTAGATATACTTTTTCGCATTGGAAAGCATGAAGATCGCTGCTTGTAATAAGGTTCGCCATTGTCCAACGGGTCCGCTTGTTGCAATTTGCATGATATTGTCTTTGTTGTAGATTGGAGCAGGTGGATAATAGACCTTATCATTCAGCAGTTTTTTACTGATGACGTACCAGTCAATCAGGAATGAAGCTTGCAATCCATGCACTCCTTTTCCGCGTATTTTAAAATGCGTGTCACGCCATGAACCCCAGTTTGTCCCTTTTACATAACGGTCGGCAATATTCATTCCGCCCATGAATCCTACTTTGCCATCAATGACCACAATCTTTCGGTGATTACGATAATTGACCTTGCTTGTGAAGATCGGGAATGCCACTTTCAGAAAGGCATACACTTCTATACCCGCATCTTTCATCTCTTTGAAGAATTTGTTCTTCACATTCCAACAGCCTACGTCATCGTACAGAACGCGAACTTCGATTCCTTCTCTCGCTTTCGCTATAAGTATGTCTTTGATTTGATTTCCTATTTCGTCGTCGCAGAAGATGTAATATTGTAGATGAATATGATGTTTGGCCAGATTTAATTCATGCATCAGATCTTTGAATTTGTCTGTCCCATTTGTATAGACGGTGATTTCGCTTCCATAGAGGAGCGACGATTGCTTACTATTTGTCAAAAGCGTGACGAGTGGTCGATATGGGGTGGGAACAGCGCAGACATCTTGCGGCATTTTCCCTTCCTGCGAACGTTTCATGATTCGTTTATAGGCCCTTCGGGAAATGACACGAAGTTTCCTGTTATCTTGTCCCAGAAAACAGTAAACTAACAGACCAATACCCGGAGCAAGCAAGAGTACAATTACCCAAGAGATTGTTTTTAAAGGATTTCTGTTTTCCGCAACTATGACTAGGATAACGCTTATTGTTGTGACGGCATACAATATAATAAATATCAGTCCAACTATCCATTGAATATATACGTAAATGGCCGCTAACATTTATTTGATGTTTTTCGATATAATCACAGGGTAAAAATAAACACTTGCTTTGAGAAAAGCAAGTGTTTAACTGAATTTTAAACAATCGAAAATATTTAGATCGTTTTATCACTGTGATTCAATGGATTATTACATCGGTCCGCCACCGCCTCCAGGAGGAGGACCGCCGGGACCGCCACCGGGACCGCCGCCACCAGGACCGTGATCATGATCTCTGCCACCAAAAGCATCTTTCATTGAAGCGCCTCCTTTGAAGATACTGAATCGATAGATGAAGTGAACCATAAAGTAGCTGTTCAGTGTGTTATATTGCGTATCCGTTATAGCAGAAGCAGTTACGCTGTGAGAGATATTACTCCGTTGTTGCAGGATATCATATATTTTGAAGCGTAGCGTAGCGGCGTTATTCTTTAAGAAAGATTTTGAAGCGGATGCATTCCAAAGCCATTCACTTTGCTCGTATCCTGTGGAATAACCGGAATTGGTTGAGTAGGTTATATCGCTTTCAATTTTGAAATTATATGGCAGATATATCGTAGTGTTTCCACCAAAACCGTAATTGTAAACATTTTGATTTTGCTGCTGTTGCAATGAGTTTGTTGCTCCATTGTAACGGAAGTTTCCATTAACGCCCAGATCCAGATAAGTAGAGCGGAAGTCGATGCCGGCACGTTCTGAAAGAATTAAGTTTTTGTTCGTATTTTTTTCGCCATTGATGAATCCATTGCTATTGGCAAAAGAGGCCATCGTCATTGAGTTGATCGAGAACTTTTTGTTGCGCAAAGGCGTATTTATCATTGAACGGATGTTGGCATTGTAGTTGCCGTTTACGTTTTTGTAGGTTGTCACTTTCTTACCGCTGCTTCTTTCATATTGTGAATAGCTGACGATATCGTTGATGACATAACTGCCGTTGGCCATCAACATGAACGCCCGTTGTTGTTCGGGAACAAACTTCTGGAAGCGGATGAAGAGATTGTTCGTATATTGCGGATTCAAGTCAGGATTACCAATAATAGTATTCAACGGGTCGGATACATCGGCAACCGGTTGTAATTGAGTCATACTGGGTTGACTGGTCGTACCGGTATAACGGATACGCAAGTTCGTACGATTGTTCCAACGATAGTTGAACAAAGCCATCGGTGAAATATTGACCACATGGCGTGAGAGAGTAGACAGGATCGTATCGCCTACAAAGTTCTCACTTTTGCTGTAAGATGGATCGAGGTTTACGCCGATGGTATAGTTATATTTCTCACGTTGCGCCTTAAAGCTTAAGCTTACACGCTGATTGGTGAAATAATTGCGGTAGCTCTTGCTGTAAGCAGTATCCAATTGACTGTAGTCTTGGTCGCCATCATCCCATGCATAGGTTTTCTTCAGCGATTTTTGTCTGTTCTGACTGAAACTGTATGTCGCCTGGATGAAGTTGTTGTGTCCGATAGGTTCAACCCACGATGCAAAAGCCTTGTAGTTGTAACCACTGTTGTCGTAGCGGAACTGCTGATTGATGATGGAATCTTTATTCAATAAGTAGTAGTTCGTTTCAGAATAGTTCGAACCTTGATTGTATGAATCATTGCCACCTCCTGATAAAGAGAAGCTCAGCACGCGACCTTTATTATTCAGTTTCCTGCTGAAGTCTAAAGTTGCACTCAGATTATATCCTTCTCCGTGTGAAGAGTAGTTCGAACTACCTGTGTTGATTTTATTGTTGCTTTGTGACAATGTCTGGAAATCGCTTGTCTCAAGATTGTGGCTGTTGCTGTAGCCGATGCTTGGACGGAACAGAATCTGAGTCATCGTATCCGGTTTCCATTCCATGCGGAAGTCGGCACCAACGTTGTCATTTTTTGTTCGGCTGTTATCATTTGCTGAATAGAAGTTTGAACTGTCGCCTGTCAGAATATTCTGTTGATTACTTTTACTTGAAGCTTCGTTATCAGAATGATTGAAACGGGTATTTCCGTTTAATGTCATTTTGGAATTGAATTCTTTATTGAAGTTCAAACCTGCATTGCTGGATGATGTGATACCGTTGCCGGCGCCACTTCCACCAAAACCACCACGTCCACGACCGCCCATTCCGGAGAACATTGTTGAGGCAAGATCTGAAAAGCCCATGTTGTTCGTATTGTTCAACCCGCCCATGAAAGTCAACTGGTCGTTGTTGACAAATCGGTTTACCATGGCATTGGCTTCGTAGCGATCCTTGCTGCCAAGGCCTCCATAGGCATTTCCGAACCAACCTTCCTTCATCCCTTTTTTGACGGTTAGATTGATGACGGTCTCTTCATCGCCATCGTCGAATCCGGTCATCTGAGCCATATCACTCTTTTTGTCCCAAACTTGTATTTTGTCCACCATCTTTGAAGGCAGGTTCTTGGAAGCTACCTTCGGATCGGAAGAGAAGAACTCTTTGCCATCGACTAATATCTTTTTGATTTCCTTGCCATTGACGGTAACTTTACCATTGCTGTCAACTTCGACGCCAGGCATCTTTTTCAGCAAGTCCTCAAGGACGGAGCCTTCGGTTACTTTATACGAATCGGCATTGTATTCGGTTGTATCATTCTTTACCTGTACTTCAGGCGCTTTGCCTACAACGACAGCTTCACCCAATTGTATGGCGGCATCGCTCAGCATCAAGTTGCCTAACTTGATGGTCGCAACTTTACCGGTAATGCGCAATGGCTGATATAAATCGTTGAAACCGATAAAGGATACATGAAGCAGATAATTACCCGGCTTTATGTTCCTTAAAGTAAAGGTGCCGTTTTTAGAACTGGCTACACCACCTACCATTGAACTGTCTTTTGAGCCAAGCAAACGGACAGTAGCTTGTTCAACGGGTTGATTGGTTCCTTCTTCAATAATGGCTCCTGTGATTGTGACTGTTTTTTGCTGTGCATACACTTGTACGGACAAGAAAAATAAAATCATCAACAAAAAGTATCGTTCCAATTTCATATTGTTGCTATTTATACTTTTATAATATCATCAAAACATATAGATAGACGATAATTGAATCAGAAAGTTTAATCGGAAATCAGCTAATTTTTATTTATTAACAATACTCGTACCGCAAAGGGTGTTTTGTGTATTTTTATATCATGCCATTGAACAAGAAATATATCTGCTGTTTACTTGATATCAAAAATCCATGTTCGTTTTCAGCAAAAACCTTCTGTTTTTTTCGATTCGCATAAAAAAGCTATTTAATTCTAATGTAAATAGCTGTAGTTCTGTCGCTTATTTTATCTAATAGAAACTTCCAATTCATTCGGAAGAAAGTTTCGTTTCATTCGAATGAAACCTTCACTCCATTCGAATGAAATGATCCGCGGATTCGAATGAATTTTTGAACGTTTCCGAATGGCTTTTAGGCTGTATCAAAAATCTATGTTTTGCTTATTCTTATGTGGTTTGTTGCAGCTGATTTCCGATTTCCGGTCGTAATAGTTTATCTAAATATATAAATGTATGGGAAATTTTGTACGATTGATGAATTTGTCTATTTTTGTAAGTATAATAAAGCGGGCTTTCTGTAGAAACCGCTTGTAGTTTAATTGATGATTAATGAATAGACAATCGTTTTCGGTGAAAAGCTGTAAGGCAGAAGCATTTACGACACATTACAGTGTGGAGTATTACTCCTTGTTCCTATTCCGTGGGGAACATAGCTTTATGGTTGACGAGACGATTTATAATTCGCATGGCTATACGCTTTTGTTTCTGTCTCCATTCCAACCGTTCCGTTGGATGAGCGATGAATCTGCAGACATGCAACTTGTTCAGTTCCATGGCGATTTCTATTGCATCGAATATCATAAAAAGGAGGTGGCCTGTAATGGATTGCTATTCAATAACATTTATCTCTCTCCGTCTATTGAAGTGGATCAGACGGTTTGGGATGAACTTGAGCTGAATCTTCGAAAGATGAGTGAAAATTCTTTGCCCGATGCTTATTCTGAAGCTGTTGTCAAATCTTATCTCCAGCTTATTTTAGCTATCAGTAGCAAGATCAAAGCCAAAATGTTGACGAATGTAGAGGAAGACGAATCTCCGTATGGTGAGATGACGCGTTTTCAGAAATTGATAGAGAATCATTTTATCAAGGAGAGAGGTGTTTCATTTTATGCGGATAGTTTTTCGCTTACCTCTAATGCTTTTAGCAAGAAAATTAAGAAAGAATTTGGAAAAACTCCCATGCAGCTAATTCAGGAGCGGGTTACTCTTGAAGCGAAGAAACTGTTGCATCTGACCTATAAATCAGTTAAAGAGATCGCTGCCGAACTGAATTTTGAAGACGAATTCTATTTCAGTCGCTACTTTAAAAAGAATGTTGGTGTGTCGCCTCTGCGTTATCGTGAAAAAGTCGGAATATCTATTGTGGCAAAAATATCTATGTGATAGCCCTTTTTGTCCATTCTTTCTCCTTTTTTACTACCCTATCTTTGCATTGTCTTAGATGATATAAGGCACTAAGTATTTAAACAGAGTAATCATTATAAAATTTGGACGTTATGGATACAAAAAATTATGAGGCTTTGATCATAGGCTTTGGCAAAGGAGGCAAAACTCTTGCTCAGGATTTGGCTCGCCAAGGGAAGAAGGTAGCGCTTATTGAAAAATCCCCGGAAATGTATGGTGGTACGTGCATAAATGTGGGATGTATTCCGACTAAGTCATTGGTCCATAACGCTAAATTCAGTGAGCAACATCCTGAATGGACCTTCGAACAAAAGGCAGAATTTTATCGTAAGTCTATTCTGAAAAAGAAGGAACTGGTTTCATTACTGCGACAGAAAAATTTCGATATTCTGGCAAATAATCCCAATATATCGGTGATTACAGGCGAAGCTTCTTTCTTGGATTCGAAACATGTCGCTGTCAAAACGCTGCATGGAGAGGATCTCGTTCTAACTGCTGATAAAATCTTTATTAATACGGGTTCGACAGAATTCATTCCACCTATTAAAGGAATTGACAGCAAACAGGTATTCACCAGCAAAACATTGCTTGATTATGACCAATTGCCACAGAGCATGTGTATTGTAGGCGGCGGATATATTGGATTGGAATTCGCTTCTATGTATGCTTCGTTTGGAACCAAAGTTACCGTTTTGGAGTTCGGAAGCGAACTGATAGCGCGCGAAGATCGTGATATAGCAGAAGCAGTTCAACAACGTCTCGAAAAACGTGGCGTAAAGTTTATATTTAATGCAAATACATTGGAGATTCGTCCAACGGATAACGGCAATGTTGTGATTTATGAAGAAAAGGCGTTGGGTCAAGCTGCAAGTGTTGAAGCTGAGATAACATTGATCGCTGTAGGTCGCCGTCCTAATATTCAAGGCTTGAACTTAGATGCAGCAGGTATAGAAATCACAGAGCGCAAGGGCATAAAAACCAATGAATATCTGCAAACATCGCAGTCGCATATTTGGGCAATGGGCGATGTAGTCGGAAAGGAACAGTTTACTTACATCTCGCTTGACGATTCACGTATTGTTTTTGATTTTCTCAATGGAAATCGAGAGAAATCAACACTGTTGCGTTACGCTGTTCCATATTCGGTATTTATTGATCCTCCAATGTCGCGTGTGGGATTAAGCGAAAAAGAAGCAAAGGCGCAAGGTTTGAATTATGTCGTTGCTAAACTGGCTGCTGCAGGTGTTCCTCGCGCCCGATTGTTGGAAGAACTCGACGGACTTTTGAAGATCATAGTAAATAAAGACAATGGTGAAATTCTTGGATGTACGCTTTTCTGCGCCGATTCTCACGAAATGATTAATATCGTTAGTGCGGCTATGAAGATGAAAGCTAAATATACATTCCTTCGCGACTTTATTTTTACTCATCCGACAATGAGTGAATCACTTAATGATTTATGCAAACAAATTAATCTATAACAATAAAAACAACAACGAATATGAACAAGTTAATTGAATTAGCAGCAAGAATCCTCGAAGGTAATCAACAGAAATGGTTTCATTTCATGCGTATCGCAATCTTTATCGTTATGGCTTGGATTGGTGGTCTCAAAGCATGTCAATATGAAGCAGACGGCATTGTCCCCTTTGTAGCAAACAGTCCGTTCATGAGTTTTCTCTATCAAAAGAAAGCACCCGAATACAAGGATTATAAGAATCCTGAGGGAAAAATGGTTGCTAAAAATATTGAATGGCACCAAGCGAATGGTACTTATCCATTTGCCTATGGATTAGGAATTGCTATTGTTTCGATCGGTATACTTACTTTGCTCGGAATCTGGTTCGACAAAATCGGTATGATTGGTGGATTACTTACTTTCGGAATGTCAATTGTAACACTATCTTTTCTCATAACAACGCCAGAAGCATGGGTTCCAAATTTGGGCGGCGACTTGCCTACTCCTAATTTCGGATTCCCTTATCTCTCCGGAGCAGGGCGTTTGGTCATCAAAGATATTATCATGATGGCTGGCGGACTGTTAGTCGCATCGGATTGCGCACGGAGAATTTTAAAGAAATAGGCTGATTATTTGCTTATTAAAAAGTGCCCGGGTGTAGTATCTATTACACTCGGGCGCGATTATTTATTTAGACTTGTTATCTTCTTCTTTGTACCAGGATGCATACATGTGATAGTTGCGTGCAATCTTCTGATTGATTTCTTTTGCTTCTTCAGGATCTACTTTCTTGACAAATTTAGCAGGAACACCGGCGTAAATGCAGCCAGGTTCAACTTGCGTCTTGCCGAGAACTACCGAACCGGCAGCAACAATAGCTCCTTCGCCAACAACTGCGTGATCCAGAACTACTGCACCCATTCCTACCAACGCACCTTTGCATATCTTTGCTCCGTGTATTGTAACATTGTGACCTATCGAAACATCATCTTCAATCTCTATGGTTGATTTCTCGTAAAGAGTATGAAGGACTGAACCGTCTTGAATATTTACTCCGTTGCCTATGCGTATAGAATTAACGTCGCCACGAAGTACAGTCCCAAACCAAATGCTGCAACCTTCGCCAATTTCAACATCTCCGATAATGGTTGCATTATCAGCCAGGAACGTGTCTGCACCAATTTTAGGCGTAAAGCCTCTTACTGATTTGATTAATGCCATGTTATTTTTGTTTGTTTATAATTATATTTCTGCTGTTTTCTCTTTTAACCATGCTTTCTCTTCGTCGGTCAAGTATGGACTGAGTTTTTCATATACAGTCTGATGGTAACGATTTATCCAAGCATGTTCGCGTTCGGATAACATCGAAACAACTACCAGACTTGTATCTATGTAGCAGAGTGTCAATGTCTCGAACCCGAGGAATTTGCCATATTCTGTTTCGCTGTCTTCGTGAATAAGTACCATATTTTCTGTGCGGATACCATATTCGCCAGTGCGATACATCGCTGGTTCGTCACTCATAACCATTCCTGCTTCCAGAATGACCGGGTTTTCTTCCATACGGATGCTTTGCGGACCTTCATGTACGTTCAGACAATGTCCGATTCCATGGCAAGTGCCGTGAAGATAGTTGATACCGGCATCCCACAGAGCTTTACGAGCGAATACGTCTAACAGACAGCCACGTATTCCTGTCGGGAATTTGCATTTGGCAATTCCTATCGTCCCTTTTAATGCTCTTGTAAAGTCCTTACGCATTTGTTCGGTCGGTTTGCAAAGTGCAATCGTACGCGTGATATCGGTTGTTCCATCCATATATTGAGCACCTGAATCCAAAAGATACAGATTATGCGGCTCAAGTGGAATATCTGTCTCCGGCGTTGGCGCATAATGAACAATAGCTCCATGAGCGCCGTAACTTGAGATACTGGCAAAACTGTCCATCACATAAAGTGGTTGTTCTGCACGCAAAGATGACAGTTTGTGACTTGCACCTAATTCCGTAACGGTTGCTCCGGATTTCATTTGTTGCTCTAACCAGAAATAGAATTTGGCCAAGGCAATGCCATCTTTCAGGACAGCGTTGCGGAAACCTTTAATCTCAGTTGCATTCTTGATGCTCTTTAAATGATTGGCAGGCGAGATGCCTTCAATCACTTCTGCATTTTTAGGCAGAGCGTTGTAAATGGCAACATTCGTACGATTACCATCGAGAAATACTTTGCTATGTTCTGGAATACGGGATAAATAGGTATAGAGCATTGAGTAATCGGCTAGCTTTACACCTTCTTTTTTCAAGCGGGCAGCCGTTTCGTTATTTAACTTCTTCGGATTGATAAAGAGGACACTTTCTTTTTCTGAGACAAAGGCATAACTGATTACAACCGGATTGTAAGTGACGTCTGTGCCACGAATATTAAAAGTCCATGCAACTTCATCAAGAGCAGATAGTATTGTGCAGTCTGCACCGGCCTTGTGAAGCATATTGTTGATTTCAGCAAGTTTGTCTTCAGTGGATTTTCCGCTTAATTCAACAGGCATTTCAAAAAGTGGACCTTCTGGGATAGCCGGACGGTCTTTCCAGATCGGATTGATCAGGCTGGCATCGGTACGTAGTGCGATATTCTTTTTGCTGAGCGCTTTAGCTAGCGACTGCGAATCGCTGGCACTGTAAGTTTCACCGTTAAGACCTACGGTTGCTCCTTCTTTGAGTTCACTGATAAGAAACTCAGGTATGGATGGCGTTCCAGGTATCATAAGCTTATAGAGATCAATACCACTGCCTTTAAGCTGAATATCAGCTTGCAGGAAATAGCGTGAGTCAGTCCACAAACCTGCTTTGTCAGCTGTAACTACCACTATACCCATTGAACCTGTAAATCCTGAAATCCAGACACGATATTTCCAACATTCTGCTGGATATTCACTCATGTGGGGATCTGAAGTCGGGATGATGTAGGCGTCAATCTTTTCTTTAGCCATCTCTTTGCGTAGAGAGGAAATTCTTTCTGAAATATTTGTTTCCATTGCAATTGTTTTTTAGTCAACGTTGTTGTGCAAAAGTAATCAAAAAGATTAGTTCTTTGACAGATTATTCAGATAAAAGGGTTATGATAATAAATAAAAGTATAATTTTGCATAGAACAAGAATATAGATTCTAACCCGTATTGCAAATATGAAAAAGTTACAAAGATCTATTGTAGTCCTTTTATTCTGTTTGTGTGCTTTTGGTGCAGCAGCCACAAATTTGGTCTACCATATTGCTTTTCAGCCTGCAGCTCATTATATTAATGTAGAGTTGACAGCTTCGGATTTATCTTCGTCGCAAACTTTATTTAAGATGCCCGTGTGGGCACCAGGCTATTATTTGATCCTTGATTATCCCAAAAATATGGTTGATTTTCAGGTTACAGACGCCTCTGGAAAGAATATCGAATGGACAAAAGTCGGTAAGAATGGATGGCTGGTAAAGAATGGCAAACAATCGATCATAAAAGTTGCCTATCGAATTTATGCCAATGCACAAAGTGTGGCCGAATCGATGGTGACTGCCGATAAGGCTTTTGTAGCACCGAATGGGGTGTATTTATATGTAGAGAAAGAAAAACAAACGCCAGTTACGATTACATTCGAACCAGCTTCTAATTGGGCTAAGATTTCTACCGGCTTGGATCCTGTGCCAGGTCAGAATAATACTTTCCGTGCCTCAGATATTGATAATCTTTATGACTGTCCTGTCTTTCTGGGTAATCAGCGAACGATTGATTTTGTTTTAAATAACCGTTCGTATCAGTTGGCATTAGAAACGCCGGAAGGTCTTGAAAATACAACTTTTGTTTCGGATATTAAGAAGATGATAGCTGAAGCGACCAATCTTTTTGGTGACGCACCATATAATCATTACTCATTTTTATTGATGGGCGAGGGCAGAGGTGGATTGGAACATATCAACTCTCAGGCAAGTTTTAGCGATGGTTCGTTTAATTTTGATTCGCATGCAGGTTATATCCGTTTTCTGTCGTTCGTTACACATGAGTTTTTCCATTTATATAATGTAAAGAGTATTCGTCCTGTTGAATTAGGCCCATTTGACTACGATCGTGAAGTTTATACTCCATCTTTGTGGATTTCGGAAGGCTTCACCGTTTATTATGAAACAGCATTATTAAGGCGCGCGGGAATTATCAGCAGTGATGAAGTGCTTAATGCATTGGGAGAGTTCACTAAAGCGGTCGAAGGTAAGGAAGGCCGTCATCACATGAGTTTGCGAACTAGCAGTTACGATATTTGGCTCAATTTCTTCAATCGTAATGCAAATGGAGCAGATACACGTATTTCCTATTATGATAAAGGTCCGATCCTGGGTCTGCTTATGGATATCAATATTCGTCAACTGACAAATAACAAAAAGAGTCTGGATGACGTCATGCGTACATTATATAATGTATATTACAATCAGCAGAAGCGTGGTTTTACGGAAGAAGAGTTTTGGTCTGTCTGTGCAGAAGTGGCAGGGAGTCCGCTTACAGACATGCGCCGTTATGTTGATACAACTTGTGATATAGATTATGCACGTTATCTTGGCTATGCGGGTCTTACACTAGGTTCTGATTTGCAACTTCATAAGACCAGTTGTGACGGTTTGGCTAAAAAAATTCAAAACAGTATCTTATAGGGCAATGATCTATTGATTTCTAAAGCTTGGCATATCGATATTCGCAAGTTGAATCAATGGTTAATGTCGAATAGAAATAGCATATATATTATATGTATAGTAAAATTACAGATATAAAGACTGTACGTCTCAGTAAAGAAGGTGATGCTGTTATTATTTTAGATCAAACGCGTCTTCCATATGAGGAATCATATTTGTCTCTATTTTCAGCTGAAGATTTGTTTGAAGCAATAAAAAAATTAAAAGTACGTGGTGCGCCAGCTATTGGCGTTGCTGCTGCTTATGGATTGTATGTTTGCAGTCGGCAGATTGATGAAAAGAATTATTTGGATTTCTACGGTGCCTTCAAAAAAATAAAAGACTATTTGGTTAAGGCACGTCCAACGGCAGTTAATCTGCAAGTTGCTTTGGATAGAATGGAACGGGTGGTTATTGCTAATGCTTCAGTTGCTCTGCCTATTATATTGCGGTTATTAAAAGAAGAAGCCGAGGCTATACGTAATGAAGATGCTGCTGCCTGCCATCGTATTGGTGAGTTGGGCCTTTCTTTGTTGCGTCCGGGAATGGGATTGCTTACTCATTGTAATGCTGGACATTTAGCCGTTTCAGAATATGGCACGGCTTTAGCTCCTATATACTTGGGAACAGAACGAAGTTATGGATTTAAGGTCTTTGCTGACGAAACACGACCTTTGCTGCAAGGAGCACGTCTTACGTCTTATGAATTGCAAAAAGGTAATGTTGATGTTACTTTGATTTGTGATAATATGGCTTCTGCAGTCATGCAAAAAGGCTGGATACAAGCCGTACTTGTAGGTTGTGATAGGATAGCTGCAAATGGAGACACGGCAAATAAGATAGGAACTTCAGGTCTTTCTATTTTGGCTCATCACTATGGTATACCTTTTTATGTCTTAGGTCCAACCTCAACAATTGATCATAATTGTCCGAATGGCGATGCTATCGTTATAGAAGAACGAAATGCAAACGAGATTACCGAAATGTGGTATGCAAAACGGATGGCTCCAAAGGATATTCAGGTGTATAATCCTGCTTTTGATGTAACTCCGCATGAACTAATTACCGCAATCATAACTGAACAGGGAATTTTTTATCCACCTTTTCATCTCTAATAATCTGAATGTTGTATGAAGAGATAAGTTGAGGAAAAGATGAAAAAAAGTGTGGAAAGTTTTGCTACAAAAGAAACAATCAGTAACTTTGCTGCCCAATTTGAGGATATAAACTAATAAACAAAATAAAGAAATTAAATTATGATTGTAGTTCCATTAAAAGAAGGCGAGAATATTGAAAAAGCGCTGAAGAAATTTAAAAGGAAGTTTGAGAAAACAGGTATTGTTAAAGAGTTGAGAAACCGTCAGGCTTTTGAGAAGCCTTCTGTAGAGAAGAGAAAACAACAGATGCATGCTGTTTATGTTCAACATTTGCAGGAAGCTGAAGAATAATTTTATAATTTCTTTCTGCTAAACTTGTTTTATTGAATTCTTATTCTTATTTTCGTTGCAGAAAAGTTGATGCAACGTGAATATGCTTATAGATTCATTTTTAGATTATCTTCGTTTCGAAAGAAACTATTCTGAGAATACGGTTTTGGCTTATGCGAAAGACCTTCATCAGTTTGAAGATTTTGTTAAAGAGAAGAAAGAAGGCGTATTCATTCCGGAAGATGTAGATGTGGATATTGTTCGTAATTGGATGGTATCTTTGTTAGATGAGAAAATGTCATCTTTATCTGTCAACCGGAAATTAAGTTCTTTGAAATCCTTTTTTAAATTCCTTATGAAACAGGAACTGATTTCGGTGGATCCGCTAAGATTTGTAGTCGGTCCGAAAACAAAGAAGCCTTTACCTTACTTTATTAAAGATAAGGATATGGAGAATTTGTTGGACGATTATGAATTTGAAGACGATTTTGAAGGAATGAGGAATCATTTGATGCTTGAGATGCTTTATGATACCGGGATGCGTAGATCGGAATTGATTGGACTGCGTGATTCTGATATTGACTGTAATTCTTTGCAGATAAAAGTTACAGGGAAGCGCAATAAGCAAAGGTTGATTCCTTTTACGGAAGGTTTGAAAAGGATGATTGTTGCATATCTTGATGCCCGAAATCATGATGTAGGTTCAGCCAGTGGTTGGTTCTTTGTCAGAAAAGATGGCCGACAGTTGTCGGCTTCCATACTTTATTATATGGTAAAGAATGTATTGGCAGTGATACCTACGTTGGGAAAGAAAAGTCCCCATGTTTTAAGGCATTCGTTTGCTACGAGTATGTTAAATAATGGAGCAGAGCTGAACGCAGTGAAAGAATTACTCGGTCATAGCAGTTTGGCTTCAACCAGCATTTATACACATACAACCTTTGAGGAATTAAAAAAAGTTTATCATGCTCATCCAAGAGCACAAAAAGAAGGAGGTTAATTATGGAAATTAGAGTTCAATCTATCCATTTTGACGCTACAGCACAGTTGGAAGCGTTCATTCAGAAGAAAGTTTCAAAGTTGGAACAGTATTTCGACGGAATTTTGAAAGCAGAAGTTGTTTTGAAGGTTGTAAAACCGGAAACAACTAAAAATAAAGATGCAAGTATCCGTTTAGTAATTAAGAATGGTGATTGTTTCGCTGAGAAAGTTAGTAATTCTTTTGAAGAATCAATAGATGGATGTGTGGAAGCTTTGGAAAAGCAGTTGATTAAATATAAAGAGAAAATTAGAGCAAAAAAATCTACTGCAGTATTTGATAGTAAAGAAAAAGAAGACTCAGCAGATGAGAATGTCTGAAAAGAGTTATTCAATCTTTTGAAAATAAAAAGTCAAAGCAGAATAAAAAAAATAGCAGATAAATTTGGTATCTAAGAAATAATATCTAAATTTGCAGCCGTTTCGGCAATATGTTGAAACGGCTGTTTTATGGAGATGAATTGAATGCCTCTTTAGCTCAGTTGGCCAGAGCACGTGATTTGTAATCTCGGGGTCGTTGGTTCGAATCCGACAAGAGGCTCGAAAGATAAAAAGACTATTCCTCAGAGGAGGTTTATGAAAGGATATTTTGAAATGGGCAGTTACCAGAGTGGCCAAATGGGGCTGACTGTAACTCAGCTGGCTTACGCCTTCGGTGGTTCGAATCCATCACTGCCCACTGCGATTGATAATAGATAGAAATTCTACTATTAGAAGTTGAATTGCGGAAGTAGCTCAGTCGATAGAGCATTAGCCTTCCAAGCTGAGGGTCGCGGGTTTGAGTCCCGTCTTCCGCTCTTTTTTATGTTGCCTGTGTAGCTCAGCGGTAGAGCACTTCCTTGGTAAGGAAGAGGTCCCGAGTTCAAGTCTCGGCACCGGCTCGTTTTAATAAAGACATGATCATTAATCAAATAAAGAACAATTAAGTTATGGCAAAAGAGAAATTTGAGAGGACTAAACCACATGTCAACATCGGTACGATTGGACACGTTGACCATGGTAAGACAACCTTGACCGCTGCTATCACGAAAGTTTTGGCAGAAAGGGGTTTCAGTAAATCAGATGAGATCAAGACTTTTGATCAGATCGATAATGCTCCTGAGGAGAAAGAGAGAGGTATTACCATTAATACTGCTCACGTAGAGTATGAGACTTCAAAACGTCACTATGCTCACGTTGACTGTCCGGGGCATGCCGATTACGTTAAGAACATGGTAACTGGTGCAGCTCAGATGGATGGTGCTATCATCGTTGTTGCTGCAACTGATGGCCCTATGCCTCAGACACGTGAACATATTCTGTTGGCTCGTCAGGTAAACGTTCCGAAATTGGTTGTCTTCATGAACAAGTGTGACATGGTAGACGATGAAGAAATGTTGGAACTGGTAGAAATGGAAATGCGTGAATTGCTTACATTCTACGGCTTTGATGGCGACAATACTCCTATTATTCGTGGTTCTGCACTTGGCGCTTTGAACGGCGATCCGAAGTGGGAAGAAAAAGTAATGGAATTGATGGATGCTGTTGATGAATGGATTCCACTTCCTCCACGTGAAATTGATAAGCCTTTCTTGATGCCGGTTGAAGACGTGTTCTCTATCACAGGTCGTGGTACTGTTGCAACAGGTCGTATCGAAACTGGTATTGTAAAGGTTGGTGATGAAGTTCAGATCATTGGTTTAGGTTCAGAAGGTAAGAAATCAGTTGTTACGGGTGTAGAAATGTTCCGTAAGATCCTTGATGAAGGTGAAGCTGGTGATAACGTTGGTTTGTTACTTCGTGGTATTGATAAGGATGAAGTTAAACGTGGTATGGTTCTTTGCCATCCGGGTCAGATCAAACCTCACTCTCACTTCAAAGCTTCAGTCTATATCCTGAAGAAAGAAGAAGGTGGCCGTCATACTCCATTCCATAATCATTATCGTCCACAGTTCTATATCCGTACAATGGATGTTACAGGTGAGATCACTCTTCCTGAAGGAACTGAAATGGTAATGCCTGGTGATAACGTAACTATTGACGTTGATTTGATTTATCCGGTAGCTTGCAACACAGGTTTACGCTTCGCTATTCGTGAAGGTGGCCGTACAGTAGGTGCTGGACAGATTACAGAATTGGAAAATTAATTTTTAAGTATAAAGTTAACCAGTCCTATCTCTATATATAGGGCTGGTTATTTTACGGAAGTAGCTCAGTTTGGTAGAGCACTGGTCTCCAAAACCAGGTGTCGGGAGTTCGAGTCTCTCCTTCCGTGCAAAAAATCTATAGATTCAATGAAAAAGATAGTTACTTACATAAAGGAATGTTATAACGAACTTGTGTATAAGGTTTCTTGGCCTACAAGAACAGAGCTTTCCAATAGTGCTGTAGTTGTTTTGTTTGCTTCCCTAATAATTGCAGCAATAGTCTTTGTTATTGATATGGGCTTTGAGGGTGTGATTCGTTTCATCTACTCAAAAATCTTTTAATCAGCTACTGATATGTCCGATGTTCAAAAAAAATTCTATGTTTTACGTGCTATAAGTGGCAAGGAAAATAAAGTAAAGGAATATCTTGACGCTGAAATAAAGAATTCAACTTTAGGTGAACATGTTTCGCAAGTCCTCATTCCTACTGAAAAGACCTTTACCGTACGTAATGGTAAGAAGGTGATGAAAGAGAGATCTTATTTGCCTGGTTATGTATTGGTCGAAGCTGTTTTAACAGCAGAAGTTATTTATCGTTTAAGTAATGCTCCTAACGTAATTGGTTTTTTGGGTGGTTCTGAAAATCCAGCCCCTTTGCGTCCTGCTGAAGTCTCTCGTATCTTAGGTACGGCTGATGATTTGCATGAACAAGGAGAGGGTTCAGATATTCAGTATTATGTTGGTGAAAATGTAAAAATCACCTTTGGACCTTTTAGTGGTTTTACCGGCGTTATTGAAGAGGTTAATACGGAAAAGAAAAAACTCAAGGTTATGGTTAAAGTCTTTGGACGAAAAACACCATTAGAGTTGGGTTATATGCAAGTTGAGAAAGAATAATTCTTTGGTTACGCAAAGTTTTTTCTCTCAGTTATATGTTTTATATATTTAATAAAGTTAGAAACAATGGCTAAAGAAGTTGCTGGACAAATCAAATTGCAAATTAAAGGAGGAGCCGCAAACCCTTCTCCTCCCGTAGGACCTGCTTTAGGTTCTAAGGGTATTAATATTATGGAGTTTTGCAAGCAATTTAATGCCAAGACCCAAGACAAAGGTGGTAAGATTTTGCCTGTAGTAATAACTTATTATAGTGACAAATCTTTCGACTTTGTTGTCAAGACCCCTCCTGTTGCTATTCAATTATTGGAAGCTTCAAAACAGAAGAGTGGTTCTGCTGAGCCTAACCGTAAGAAGGTTGCCGAAATCTCTTGGGATCAGGTGAAGACTATTGCAGAAGACAAATTGGTCGATTTGAATTGCTTCACAGTAGGTTCTGCTATGAAAATGGTAGCAGGAACGGCTAGAAGTATGGGTATTACTGTTAAGGGGAAATTCCCGGAAAATAATTAATAAACTTCAATTGAGATGAGTAAACTTACAAAAAATCAAAAGTTGTCTGTTGGCAAAATTGAAGCCGGGAAACTGTACACGTTAAAAGAGGCATCTGCGTTGGTTAAGGATATTTCTACGACCAAATTTGACGCTTCAGTAGACGTGGATGTCCGTTTAGGTATTGATCCTCGTAAATCGAATCAAATGGTTAGAGGCGTAGTTTCACTGCCTAATGGAACCGGTAAGAAGGTCAGGGTTCTCGCATTATGTACGCCTGAGAAGGAAGAGGAAGCAAAAGCTGCTGGTGCTGACTTCGTTGGGTTGAATGAGTATATTGATAAGATTAAAGGAGGTTGGACCGATGTTGATGTAATTATTACAATGCCTTCTATTATGGGTAAGATTGGTGCTCTAGGTAGAGTATTAGGACCGAGAGGTTTGATGCCTAATCCTAAGAGTGGTACAGTTACCAATGATATAGGTGATGCAATAAAAGAAGTTAAACAAGGAAAGATTGACTTTAAGGTCGATAAAGCAGGTATTGTACATACTTCAGTTGGCAAAGTTTCTTTTACAGCTGACCAGATTTATGGTAATGCCAAGGAATTTATTATGACTCTTATAAAACTGAAGCCATCAACGGCTAAAGGCGCTTATATCAAGAGTATTTATCTTTCGAGTACGATGAGTGCAGGAATTAAGATTGATCCTAAATCAATTGAGGACTAATAAAATAATTAGACAATGAAAAAGGAAGATAAAGGCATAATAATAGAGAAATTGGCTGAAACTGTAAAAGCATATCCTCATTTTTATTTGGCTGATATTGAAGCATTAAATGCTGAACAAACAAGTCAATTAAGAAGAGCTTGCTTTAAGCAGGAAATCAAAATGGTTGTTGTAAAGAACAGCTTGCTTAAAAAAGCATTAGAAAATGTAGAAGGAGATTATACTCAACTGCATAGTGCTTTGAAAGGTAGTACAGCTGTATTATTTTCGCAGACGGCAAATGCACCTGCACGCCTGTTGAAAGATTTTACTAAAGGAAAAGCAGATGTTAAGCCTCAGTTAAAAGCTGCCTATGTACAGGAAAGCTTCTATATTGGTGCTGAAAATCTCGATGCTTTGGTAAGTATAAAGAGCAAAGAAGAACTTATTGCAGATGTTATTGCTTTGTTGCAATCTCCGGCAAAGAATGTTATTTCAGCTCTTCAATCGTCAGGGCAAACAATCCATGGTCTGTTAAAGACTTTGGAAGAAAGATAATTTAAATTTTAAAGATAAACAAACATTAAATTCATACAAAAATGGCAGATTTGAAAGCTTTTGCAGAACAATTAGTAAGCCTGACAGTCAAAGAAGTTAGCGAATTGGCAAAAATCTTGAAGGATGAATATGGTATTGAACCGGCTGCTGCAGCTGTTGCTGTTGCAGGTCCTGCTGCTGGTGCTGAAGCAGCTGTAGAAGAGAAAACTTCTTTCGATGTAATTTTGAAATCGCCGGGTGCAAGCAAACTGGCAGTCGTTAAATTAGTTAAGGAATTAACAGGTCTTGGATTGAAAGAAGCTAAAGATTTAGTCGATGGTGCTCCAAGTAAAGTAAAAGAAGCTGTAGCTAAGGCTGACGCTGAAGATTTGAAGAAACGTTTGGAAGAGGCTGGAGCTGAAGTTGAGCTTAAATAGTATTTATAGCCTGTTAATCAGGTAATTTGGTTAAGAGTCTTCTTAGAAGAAGATTCTTAACCTTTTTGTGTCTATTATTTATATAAGTTCAATAAATTCCTTACCAGATGTCTTCAATAACTGAAAACCAAAGAGTTAATTTTGCTTCGATTAAAAATCAAATTCCGTATCCGGACTTTCTCGAAGTGCAATTGAAATCTTTCCAAGATTTCCTTCAACTTGATACACCTCCAGAAAAGCGAAAGAAAGAAGGATTGTACAAAGTTTTTGCCGAGAATTTTCCAATTGCAGATACGCGGAATAATTTTGTATTGGAGTTTTTAGATTATTATATTGATCCGCCGCGCTATAGTATTGATGAATGCATAGCTCGTGGATTGACATACAGCGTTCCTTTAAAGGCTAAATTAAAATTGTATTGTACAGATCCTGATCATGAGGATTTTGATACAGTAATACAAGATGTATATTTAGGCCCTATTCCTTATATGACGGAACGAGGAACTTTCGTCATTAATGGTGCGGAACGAGTAGTGGTTTCTCAATTACACCGTTCTCCTGGTGTATTTTTCGGACAAAGTACACATGCTAATGGTACGAAGTTGTATTCTGCTCGTATTATTCCTTTTAAAGGCTCTTGGATTGAGTTCGCTACAGATATTAATAATGTTATGTATGCGTACATTGATCGTAAGAAGAAATTGCCGGTAACGACTCTTTTGAGAGCGATTGGGTATGAAAGTGATAAAGATATCCTTGAAATTTTTAATCTGGCAGAAGAGATTAAAGTAACAAAAGCAAGTCTAAAAAAGTATTTAGGTCGCAAATTAGCTGCTCGTGTTTTGAAAACATGGGTTGAAGATTTTGTAGACGAAGATACTGGTGAGGTTGTCTCTATTGAACGTAATGATGTTATTGTTGACCGTGAATCGGTTCTTGATAATGATAACATTGATGCTATTCTAGAGTCAGGAACTCAAAATATTTTGTTGCATAGAGAAGATCAGAATCTTTCCGATTATGCAATTATTTATAATACTTTACAGAAGGACCCAAGTAACTCTGAAAAAGAAGCTGTATTATATATTTATCGTCAACTTCGTAATGCAGAACCTGCTGACGAAGCGAGTGCACGTGAAGTAATACAAAACTTGTTTTTCTCTGAAAAACGGTATGATTTGGGTGATGTTGGCCGTTTTAGAATTAATAGAAAATTAAATCTTTCTATTAGTGATGATATTAAGGTATTAACAAAAGAAGATATTATAGAGATCATTAAATATCTGATACAGCTGATTAATTCTAAAGCAGTTGTTGATGATATTGATCATTTGAGTAATCGTCGTGTTCGTACAGTTGGAGAGCAATTGTATAATCAATTTGGAATTGGTTTGGCACGTATGTCTCGTACTGTTCGCGAACGTATGAATGTTCGTGACAATGAGGTCTTTACTCCAATTGATCTTATTAATGCAAAAACTATTTCTTCTGTTGTTAATTCATTTTTTGGAACGAACGCTTTATCTCAGTTCATGGATCAAACCAATCCATTAGCCGAGATAACACATAAGCGTCGTCTATCTGCCTTAGGTCCTGGTGGTTTGTCACGTGAACGTGCAGGATTTGAGGTTCGTGATGTTCATTATACACATTATGGTCGTCTATGTCCTATTGAAACACCTGAAGGACCAAATATCGGTTTGATTTCTTCATTGTGTATTTATGCAAAAATTAATGATTTGGGCTTTATCGCTACTCCTTACCGCAAAGTAAAGAATGGTACAGTTGATTTTTCATCTGAAGGATTGAGCTATTACACCGCTGAGGAAGAGGAAGAAATGACGATAGCTCAAGGTAATGCTCCATTGAATGATGAAGGACATTTCATTAATGATAATGTAAAAGCTCGTTTTGAGGCAGATTTCCCAGTTGTATCTCCGGAGGATGTCAATTTGATGGATGTCTCTCCACAGCAAATTGCTTCAATCGCAGCTGCTTTGATTCCATTTTTGGAACATGATGATGCCAATCGTGCTTTGATGGGATCTAACATGATGCGTCAGGCTGTTCCTTTGTTGCGTCCTGAAGCACCTATTGTTGGAACAGGAATTGAAGGACAGGTGGCTCGTGATTCTCGAACACAAATAGCTGCACAAAGGGCAGGAGAGGTTGTGTTTGTTGATGCTACGTGTATAAAAGTAAAATATAAAAGAACTGCTGATGAAGACTTTGTTAGTTTTGATGACGCAGTTGTTACATATAACATTCCAAAGTGGAGAAAGACGAATCAGAGTACGACCGTCGATTTGCGTCCAATTTGTCATCGTGGTCAGCACGTTGAAGCTGGAGATATTTTGACAGAAGGTTATGCTACTCAAAATGGTGAGTTGGCTTTGGGACGAAATGTGAAAGTGGCTTACATGCCATGGAAGGGTTACAATTATGAGGATGCCATTGTTTTAAATGAAAGAATGGTACGTGAAGATTTCTTTACCTCAGTTCATGTTGATGAATATATTCTTGAAGTTCGTGAGACAAAGCGAGGCATGGAAGAATTGACATCAGATATTCCTAATGTAAGCGAAGATGCTACAAAGGATTTGGATGAAAGAGGTATTGTTCGCGTTGGTGCCCATATTGAACCAGGAGATATTTTGATCGGTAAGATTACACCAAAAGGAGAATCAGATCCTTCACCAGAGGAAAAACTTCTTCGTGCAATATTTGGTGATAAAGCCGGCGATGTAAAAGATGCATCTTTGAAAGCAACTCCTTCTTTAAGAGGTGTTGTTATTGGTACTGCTTTATTCTCAAAGGCAATTAAAAAGCGCAAGACAAAATTAGCTGATAAAGCAATATTGCCTAAGTTGGATGAGGATTTTGAGACTAAAATGTCAGATCTGAAAGCATTATTGGTAGATAAATTGTTGACACTTACAGACGGTAAAGTTTCGCAAGGTGTTAAAGATTATATGAATACCGATGTTATTGCTAAGGGTGCAAGATTCACTCGTGAAGATTTGGAGAAACTGGATTACGATTCTATTCAAGTAAGTAAATGGACTGCTGATGCTGATAAGAATGAACTTATAAAGCAGGTAGTTTTGAATTATTTGAAGAAATACAAGGAACTGGATGCAGAGCTGAAGCGTAAAAAGTACGATATTACTATAGGTGATGAATTGCCTACAGGTATTGTTCAGATGGCAAAGGTTTATATCGCAAAGAAGCGTAAGATTCAGGTCGGTGATAAGATGGCTGGACGACATGGAAATAAGGGTATTGTTTCTAAGATTGTTCGTCAAGAGGATATGCCATTTTTAGCTGATGGAACTCCAGTCGATATTTGTTTAAATCCGCTAGGTGTACCTTCTCGTATGAATTTGGGACAGATTTTCGAAGCTGTTTTAGGTTGGGCTGGTCGTACAATGGATGTTAAGTTCTCTACGCCAATCTTTGATGGAGCTACACTTGATGATTTAAATGGATGGACAGATAAAGCTGGTTTGCCACGTTATGGTAAAACATATCTATATGATGGTGGTACTGGAGAGCGTTTTGATCAACCGGCAACGGTTGGTGTCACCTATTTCTTGAAATTAGGACATATGGTTGATGATAAAATGCATGCCCGTTCAATAGGTCCGTATTCTCTTATTACGCAACAGCCGCTCGGTGGTAAGGCTCAGTTTGGTGGTCAGCGTTTTGGAGAAATGGAGGTTTGGGCATTGGAGGCATTTGGTGCATCTCATGTTCTGCAGGAAATTCTTACGATTAAGTCTGATGATGTTGTCGGCCGTTCAAAGGCTTATGAAGCAATTGTCAAAGGAGAACCAATGCCTCAACCAGGCATTCCGGAATCTTTGAATGTTTTGCTCCATGAACTGAGAGGTCTGGGCTTAAGTTTGACTTTGGATTAATTTCAATAATAATAAGCAGGTAAGCACACGCTTATCTGCTTTAATGATAACTCTTTATAAATAAATAATATGGCTTTTAGAAAAGAAAACAAGATAAAGAGTAACTTTTCAAAGATAACTATCGGTTTAGCATCACCTGAAGAGATTCTGGAAAATTCATATGGTGAGGTTTTAAAACCTGAAACGATTAATTATCGTACATACAAACCTGAACGCGACGGTCTTTTCTGTGAACGCATTTTTGGTCCTATCAAGGATTATGAATGTCATTGCGGAAAATACAAGCGTATTCGTTATAAAGGTATTGTTTGTGATCGTTGCGGTGTAGAAGTTACAGAGAAGAAAGTACGTCGTGAGAGAATGGGGCATATTCATTTAGTTGTTCCTGTAGCTCATATTTGGTATTTCCGTTCTCTGCCTAACAAAATTGGATATTTGTTAGGATTGCCTACAAAGAAGTTGGATTCTATTATCTATTATGAGCGGTATGTAGTCATCCAGAATGGATGTGTTGATACTGTAGCTGATTTAGATTTGCTTTCTGAAGAAGAATATCTGCAGATTTTGGATAATCTTCCAAAAGAGAATCAGGCATTGGAGGATACGGATCCGAATAAGTTTATCGCAAAGATCGGTGCTGAAGCTGTATATGATTTGCTGGCTCGCTTGGATTTGGATTCGTTATCATACGAATTGCGCCATAGAGCAAGTACTGACAGTTCGCAGCAACGTAAGAATGAAGCATTAAAACGTTTACAAGTCGTCGAATCTTTTAGAGCTTCTAAGGGTAAAAATAAGCCAGAGTGGATGATTATGAAGGTTATTCCGGTTATTCCACCTGAATTGCGCCCATTAGTTCCTCTGGATGGTGGTCGTTTTGCTACCTCTGATTTGAATGATTTGTATCGTCGTGTTATTATTCGTAATAACCGATTGAAACGTTTGATTGATATTAAAGCTCCGGAAGTTATTTTGCGTAATGAAAAACGTATGCTTCAGGAGGCAGTGGATTCATTATTCGATAATTCACGTAAGTCGAGTGCAGTAAAGACAGATGCTAATCGTCCATTAAAATCTCTTTCAGATAGTTTGAAAGGGAAACAAGGTCGATTCCGTCAAAATCTTTTGGGTAAACGTGTTGACTACTCTGCTCGTTCGGTAATCGTTGTCGGTCCAGAGTTGAAAATGAGTGAATGCGGCTTGCCGAAGGGTATGGCAGCAGAACTTTATAAACCGTTTATCATTCGTAAACTTATCGAACGGGGTATCGTAAAAACTGTAAAATCTGCTAAGAAGATTGTTGATCGCAAAGAGCCAGTTGTTTGGGATATTCTCGAGTATGTGATGAAAGGACATCCTGTATTGTTAAACCGTGCTCCAACGTTGCACCGTTTAGGAATACAAGCTTTTCAGCCTAAACTGATTGAAGGTAAGGCTATTCAGTTACATCCACTTGCTTGTACTGCATTTAATGCCGATTTTGATGGTGACCAGATGGCAGTCCATTTGCCATTAGGAAATGAAGCTGTTCTTGAGGCTCAACTGTTAATGTTAGCTTCTCAGAACATTTTGAATCCTGCAAATGGAGCTCCAATTACCGTCCCTTCTCAGGATATGGTATTAGGTCTATATTATATCACCAAAATTCGTAAAGGAACAAAGGGTGAAGGTCTTGTATTTTATGGACCGGAAGAAGCAACTATTGCTTATAATGAGAAAAAAGTTGATATTCATGCACCTATAAAAGTATATGTTCAGGATCGTGATGAAAAAGGCAATCTTGTAACAAGAATGCTTGAAACGTCTGTTGGTCGATTGATGGTTAATGAATATATTCCATCTGAAGTTGGATATATTAATGAAGTCTTGGGAAAGAAGGCTTTGCGTGATATCATTGGTAATGTGATTAAGGCTTGTGGTGTATCTCGTACAGCACAATTCCTTGATGATATTAAGAACTTGGGTTATTACATGGCATTTAAGGGCGGTCTGTCATTTAACTTGTCTGATGTTCTTATTCCACCGGAAAAGGATGCGTTGGTTAAAGAAGGTTATGATGAAGTAGAGCAGATCAAAGCTAATTATAACATGGGTTTCATTACCAATAATGAACGTTATAACCAAATCATTGATACTTGGACTCATATCAATAGCAAGTTGTCAAACATCTTGATGAAGCAGTTAACTGCTGATAATGATGGATTCAACTCTGTATTCATGATGATGGATTCAGGTGCGCGTGGTTCTAAAGAGCAGATTCGTCAGCTTTCAGGTATGCGTGGTTTGATGGCAAAACCTCAAAAGAGTGGTGCAGAAGGTGGTCAAATTATTGAAAATCCTATTCTTGCCAATTTTAAGGAAGGATTGTCAGTGTTGGAATATTTTATTTCCACTCACGGTGCTCGTAAGGGTTTGGCAGATACTGCATTGAAAACAGCCGATGCTGGTTATTTGACTCGTCGTCTTGTTGATGTTTCCCACGATGTAATCGTTAATGAAGACGATTGTGGTACATTACGTGGACTTGTTTGTACAGAGTTGAAGAACAATGAGGAAGTTATTGCTACATTATATGAGCGTATCTTAGGTCGTGTTTCGGTACATGATATCATTCATCCTACAACTGGAGAAGTGATAGTTCGTGCTGGTGAAGAAATTCGCGAGGATGCTGCTCAGAAGATTCAGAATTCTCCAATAGAGAGTGTTGAAATTCGTTCAGTATTGACTTGCGAATCCAAGAAAGGTGTTTGTGCAAAATGTTATGGACGTAATTTAGCCACGAATCAAATGGTTCAAGTTGGTGAGGTTGTGGGCGTTATTGCTGCTCAGTCTATCGGTGAACCTGGTACTCAGTTGACTTTACGTACATTCCACGTCGGTGGTATTGCTGCAAATATTGCAACTGAAAATAGTGTTACATCAAAATATGACGGCATTCTTCAGATTGATGAGCTTCGTTCAGTAGAAGTAATCGATGAGGCAACGAAAAAGAAACATTTGGTTGTTGTTAGCCGTTTGGCTGAAATGCATATCATTGATCCTAATACAAAGATTGTATTATTGACTCACAATATTCCTTATGGTTCAAAATTATTCTTTAATAATGGCGATGCCGTACATAAGGGTGATGTTCTGATTGAATGGGATCCATTTAATGCCGTTATTGTTTCAGAAGTTTCCGGTAAAATTCAATTTGAGAGTTTGATCGAAAATGTAACATATAAGGTAGAAAGTGATGAAACAACAGGTTTGAAGGAAAAGATTATCATCGAATCAAAGGATAAGACAAAAGCTCCGGCTGCGCATATTATTGATGAAAATGGTAATTATCTGAAAAACTACTCTCTGCCATTGGGTGCCCATGTTGTTAAAGAAGAAGGCGATTCAATCAAAGGCGGTGAAGTCTTGGTAAAGATTCCTCGCGCTGTTGGTAAAGCCGGCGATATCACGGGTGGTCTTCCTCGAGTAACCGAATTGTTTGAAGCTCGTAATCCATCCAATCCAGCTGTCGTATCAGAAATTGATGGTGAAGTAGGATTCGGTAAGATTAAACGTGGTAATCGAGAAATAACCGTTACATCAAAGTTGGGAGAAGTAAAGAAATATATGGTTCCGTTGTCAAAGCAGTTGCTTGTACAAGAAAATGACTATATCCGTGCAGGTATGCCGCTTTCAGATGGTGCTATTACTCCTTCAGATATTTTGGCAATCAAAGGTCCGACGGCTGTTCAGGAATATATCGTGAATGAAGTTCAGGATGTATATCGTTTACAGGGTGTTAAGATTAATGATAAGCACTTTGAAGTCATCGTTCGCCAGATGATGCGTAAAGTTGAGGTTGTTGATCCGGGAGATACTCGTTTCTTGGAACAGCAGATTGTAGATAAGCTTGAGGTAATGGATGAAAATGATCGTATTTGGGGCAAGAAAGTTGTTACAGATGCAGGCGATTCTCAAACATTGCAAGCTGGTCAGATTGTTACAGCTCGTAAACTTAGAGATGAAAACAGTATGTTGAAACGTCGTGACTTGAAATTAGTTCAAGTGCGTGATGCTGTTCCAGCTACTGCAAATCAGATTCTACAAGGTATCACTCGTGCTGCATTACAAACAAATAGTTTCATGTCAGCTGCATCATTCCAGGAAACAACGAAAGTTCTTAACGAAGCTGCTATCAACGGTAAAGTAGACCGTTTGGAAGGCTTAAAAGAGAATGTTATTTGTGGACACTTGATTCCTGCCGGTACAGGTCAGCGTGATTTTGATAAGTTGACTGTTGGTGCAAAAGATGAGTTTGATCGAATCTTTGCCAATCGTAAGAATGTGGTCGATTTTAATGCAATGGACCGTGACGACAAGGATAAAGATGAAGATTGAATAAAAAGATAAGTACAAAAAGGCTGTGTCTTTATTGGCACAGCCTTTTTTTTGTTCTTTTTCTTGCAAAATGCAATAGTAATGTCTATTTTTGAAGTGAAGTAAGTTTTTTGTTACTATAACTTTATAATATGCATATGAAGAAGGGCCTAATATTTTTTCTAGTATGTATGATTGGTGGGAATATGATTTCAGCTGCTAATCCCAAGACTTATTCCATAAATGTTATTTCGTATAATATTCGATATGATAATAATAAGGATGGCGAAAACGTTTGGTCAAATCGTAAAGATCTTGCTGCTAATTTGATTAAATTTCATGATGCTGATATATTCGGATCTCAGGAAGTGGTTCATAATCAATTGCAAGATCTTTTAAATCGGTTACCCGGTTATGATTATATAGGCGTTGGTCGTTCAGATGGAAAAACTGAAGGAGAGTATTCTCCTATTATTTATAAAAAGGATCGTTTCCAATTGATTAAATCAGGTAATTTTTGGTTATCAGAAGATATTAATGCTGTTGGAAAAAAAGGATGGGATGCCGCTTGTGAAAGAGTAGCTACTTGGGGAGTCTTTAAAGATAGGAAATCCGCAAAAAAGTTTTTCTTTTTAAATACTCATTTGGATCATATGGGTAAAGTTGCTCGTCATGAAGGAGCTCTTTTGGTTTTGTCGCAAGTACAAAAATTATCTGAAGGTCTTCCTGTTATTGTTACCGGTGATTTTAATGCAACGCCTCAAGATGAACCCATTAAGATTTTGACTAATGTTTCTGATTCTCGTCATCTAACCCATACAAGAACAATAGCTTTGTTGAAATATGGCCCTGAGTGGACATTCCATGATTTTGGGACTCTCCCTATAAAAGAGAGAGAATGGATTGATTATATATTCATCAAAGGTAATATTCAAGTTCTTCGACACGGCGTCTTAACAGATACATTTAATCATTTGTATCCTTCGGATCATTGTCCAGTGCTGGCAACTTTAATTATTCAATAAATTTTCCTATGAATACGGATAGAGTAGTAAAAGAACAAACTTCACTGAGCGATAAAGATTGCTTTGTTGTAGTTCAGCGCACTCGGCGTGGTTTTTCTACTCCATATCATGTGCATCCGGATTTTGAACTTAATTATTTTGAGAATGTTGAAGGGGCTCTTCGAATTGTTGGCGATTCTGCAGAAGAATTGCAAAATACTGATTTAGCTTTAATAGCAGGAGGTATTGAACATACCTACGCAAATCATCATTGTAGAAGTAATAATATTATCGAAATATCTGTTCAGTTTAATATATCTCTATTTGATAGTATAATAAACAAAGCCCTTTTCAAATCAATACGTGAGATGTTTCAGAAGGCTACAAAAGGTTTGGTGTTTAGTCAAGAGGTGATTCATAATGTTCAGTCCGAATTGACTAGTTTATCGAATAGTAATACCGATGTTTTTCATAATCTTCTTCGATTGTTGGATGTATTACAAATATTATCTCTAGATAAGGATGCTCATACTCTTAATGCAGTCGCAGCCGGTGATAGAGGCAAACGAGATATATTTGGAGATCGTTTGAATAAACTCATGTTTTATTTGCATGATAATTTTCAACACGAGATTTCTCTTTCAGACGCTGCATCTGTCGTCAATATGAGCGAAGCATCATTTGCTCGTTTTCTTAAAAAAGCAACGGGCAAAGCTTTTGTAGATACTTTGAATGACATTCGTATTTCAGAGGCGTTAAAGAAATTGCTTGAAACGCAAGAAACTATAGCCGATATCAGTCATGAATGTGGATTCAATAATCTATCCAATTTTAATCGTGCTTTTAAACGTCGCAAGAATATCACGCCATCTGAATATAGAGAACAAAACGCGCATCTTTCGATCAAGGCCTGATCTTCCTTCTGTTAATAGATTCAAAGTACTGCAATTCTCTTCTTATAAATCTGATTTATGTATATCAATCTCATTATATAGAGAAGATAAGCTGTGCTTTAGGATAAAAAACGGACAAGTTCATTTTATTCTGCCCATGGTTTGCATTATCTTTGTACTCATAAAACAATAATAATATAGATATGGATAATAACAATAAACCAACAAACGAGATTCAAATTGAGTTATCAGAAGAGATGGCTCAAGGTACTTATGCCAATTTGGCCATTATTTCACATTCTACATCTGAGTTTATCTTAGATTTCATTAGAGTAGTGCCGGGAGCACCAAAAGCACAAGTGAAAAGTCGTATAATTTTGACTCCTGATAATGCGAAACGTCTTTTGTTTGCTCTTCAAGATAATATTGCTAAGTTCGAAGGGCAGAGTGGAAATAAGACAGCAAACTTCGAAGATTTTGTTCCACCGGTAGGCGGAGTTAAGGGACAAGCATAATAATCAAATAGTTAATAAAAAAGAGCGACCTCTAGGAGGCGCTCTTTTTTATCTTTGCAGCTTTGTTTAATTATTCATATTTCTTGTTGAAATAGATATGAGCAAGGTAGCCAATAACAATGACAGCCAAGCCTGTAATTAAAACAGCATTTGATGCTCCTTCTTGGAAAGAAGGCACTGCTAAAATGATAACACCGATAAGGAGAATTATAACTCCTAAATTTTTCATTAATCCCTTCATGGTGATAGAGTTTATTTTATTATTCTTTTCCTACTGCAAATAAAGCAATAATAACCCGATTGCAAAAATATTTTACAATAAAAATGTTGAAACCATCAAATTTAGCTATTATATTTGCATTTGATAAGCTTTTATATGATGTTGCGCGTACTCTATATTATATATTTCTGGTTAATAGCGATACCGTTGTTCCTTGTTCTTACCATATTGACTGCTGTTACTGTGATTGTAGGTTGTCTATTGGGCGGTGAAAAAATTTTTGCTTATTATCCGGGAAAAATTTGGTCGTGGTTGACATGTCATTTAGTACTTTGTCCTGTAACGGTCAGTGGAAGAGAGAATATACATAAGGGCAAACCCTATGTGTTCGTTTCTAATCATCAAGGCGCATTTGATATTTTTTTGATATATGGTTTTTTAGGCGTTCCCATCAAATGGGTAATGAAAGCCGGAATAGGTAAGATTCCTTTTGTAGGAGCGGCCTGTCGTTCTGCCGGTTTCATTTTTGTGGATAATTCTTCTTCAAAAGCAGCAGCAAAAAGTGTGTTTGAAGCAGAGCGCAGTTTGCGTTCGGGTGCTTCCATTGTCATTTTCCCTGAAGGTTCCCGTTCTAAAGACGGAAAACTGGCCCGCTTTAAGAAGGGCGCTTATCAAATGGCTGTAGATCAGCATCTGCCGATCATTCCTATTACGCTTAATGGGCCGTTTAATGTTTTGCCTATCGGTTCTATTATGGTACATCGTCATCCGATGGAAATGATCATTCATAAACCAATCAGTACGGAAGGAATGGATTCTTCTCATAAAAGTTTGCAAGATCTTGCCGAAACTACACAACAAATCATATCCTCTGGATTGTGGGATAAATACAAAGATTGAAATTTACCAGGATTTGAGTATTCCTCTCTTGCTGACAGTAAAGCTTAAGCCAATATTTTTGGTATATAAAGAGCCTGCATCTGCAGCTATCGAACTTCCAAAGTTCCATCCTTTCAATTTTGGATGATGATATTGTATCTCCAATAGACCTGCTGTGCCTCGTTTATTATTTAATAAAGGAGCAGAAGCTCTTCCCCACGTATTCATCAGTGTGAATAGCATTCGATATGATAATGAGGAACATAAGTCGCCTTCGGTTGCAAAATGCCATCCACTAACACGATTGTTTTTGAAGCCCAAGCTTCCATCTCCATTATACTCAGGAGAGAGAATTAATGGAGAACCCAATGCGCGGTTAAAATAAGAGGCACCGGTTTGATATTCGCCATTGTTGTAATAATCGTCGGATCCGCCGCCGGGTCCTTTATGTTGGCTATGATCGAATTCAATGAAATGGAACGGACCGCTCTGGTCCCGAGTTTCAAGATGTTCGATCACTATTTTCTTGAACCAGTTGATTTTGGGCAAATCAAACTGCAATCCCCATAAACCATCAGTGTTGTTGACAAAAATCATCCCTGACTTGTCTTCAAAATAGTGTTGATGATAGGCGGAAACTTTCCAGTCTGCTTGTGTGTAGGTCAGTTTAAAGTCGTATGACCCATAGTGATTTCCCAAAACATTAATCTGGTCGGACATTGTTGCATCTTTTCCTCCTTCACTTCCGCAGATGACTCTTAGCATATCGCTCAAAGATTGCGGTTGCTTACCCGTTTTAGGATTAGTTGAAGTTCCTCCCCATTGCGCCCAATGTTGAACACCAATGATTCCGGAGAGCGGAAAATCGTTTCGCGTATCTTTTATTTGTACATAGAGTGATTTGTGATGCCACAAAACATTCTTGTTGTATGTCTGCCTGTTGTTTGTGTAATATTCAAGATATTTGGTATCAAAAGATCGTCCAAGAGCGAAGTCTCCTTTTATTTGCATCCATCCTTTTGTGAGAGGAACGAGCGTAAATGCGGGCATACTCAGATTGATTTCCGGGATTGGGCGTGCATTGGAAGACAAGACCATATCGCCTGAACTCAGGTCGCGATCCCACAAAGAGCGGTAATTTTCTTTGCTTCCGATAGAGAGCAGTAGGCTTTTGAAACCTAACTCAGCGTATAGCTGTTGGACATAAATATTCTTGTGATCATAGCGTGGAGCTGCTGCAACCAGATCCAGACCTGCATTCCATCTAAAGTCTTTATTGATTTTTTGCTGGTGGAAAATGCCTGCGTTGAGATATCCGTTGTTTGCCGTCAGCGGTACTTTGCCATAGCGATTACTTACCATCCAGAATGGTGCGTTCGAATTTCTTACTGAAAACAATGAATTGTTCAGCCAATAGGGTTTTTCGGTCCCTTTTGCAACGGAGACAAAAGTTTCTACCCGATAGCTGGTTGCATTTGTGTTGGCATCATTGTCTTGAGCGTAACAGATTGTGCTTCCGGATGATAGAACTATTACAGACAAAAATATTTGTACAAATCTCATTCACTTTCGATGTTTATTCAGACAAAGATACGCAATAAACCTCTTATTTACTTCATTCCTCCAAAAGAATGTGTTATTTTGTCGAGCCAGTTGAAATAGGTGTAATATACCTGTCGTCTGGCCGTTTCCTTAGAAAGAATCAGGTCGTGGATGCCGTTTGGTATGGTGTAGCGCGTAACATAATTACCCAGTTTGGCGCCGTAATTTTGAATATCATGCATGTCGAGTACAATATCGCAGTTATGATATTCTTCATTCCACGTGTTTATTTCAGGAAATGAGCGCGTTGACGACAGAACCAATATCGGGCAGTTTATTTTTCCTCCTTTATGCAAACTCCTTTGTGCTGAGGTGATTGCATGAATCCAACCGGCTTTGATCGGATGACCTTTAGGCATTTTCCAATTCGGATTGAAGTTCCATTCGCCCTTGTATTGTTTCAGAAGGCTTTGAGCATAGCATCCAACGGCATTGCTTCCTTTCATTATGGTCAGATTCGGGAAGAGCCAACCGATAAACGAAACGATTGGGATGAAGAATTTTTCCATTTTCGGACTCATATTCCAATCCAGAAACGGACTGTTCAACATTAGTCCATCCACCGGAAGTTTGCCTTTTTTACATTGCAGATAGTAGGGCGTTAGCAGTCCGCCGGTAGAATGTCCCATCAAAAATATTTTGCTGTTCCCTTCTATTTTCATGATTGCCAGGGCTGTGTCGATATCTGCAAAATATTCTTTCATGCTTTTGCAGAAGAACGGGTCTTGTCCCGGAAGGATAGAACGGCCATATTTCCTCAAATCCAGCGCATAGAAATTGTAGCCATGAGCATTCACACTGTCGCCCAATTGTTTTTGGAAGAAATAATCATTGTAGCCATGTATGTAAAGAACCGCTTGTTTGACATTGGCCAGCTGTGGTTTCTTTACCAATGTGCAGACCACTTTTCCCGAATAGTCATTAGGCATTCGGATAGTGCGGTATAAATAACTGTCGCCCAATACATCTGGCGCATATTGAGCCAAAAGGTTGGCTGCGAAAAAGAATAGAGCAAAAGTACATGCAATGATTCGTTTCATGATATTTCATTTTCTATTATAACAACTTTAATAATGAAATGTTTATGATAAATAACAAAACCGATCCTAATGGAAGTTTTGATTCTTTTGATTTAAGCTGCGTTTTCTATTGGAATGATGAATCGTTTGATAATTATCAAAATTAAATTATACAATTATTATTTTGTATTTATACATATGTCAAATGAATCATTCTTTCGGATGCACAGACTATTCCCTTCGAATCTATTTACCATTTCCTTCGATATGAAAGCATCTTAAAATTAGTCGTATTTGTCTTGGTTAAGAAATGTGATTGGTTTACCTTTGCAAGAATCAAAGTGGGCTAAATCATAAGTATCCTATATTCAATGAAAATATTAGTTACCGGCGGAGCAGGTTTCATAGGCTCCAATCTGTGTGAGTATTTGCTTGAGCAGGGCAATGAGGTGCGTTGTCTGGACAATTTTGCTACGGGGCATATCGAGAATTTGCTTCCTTTGTTGAACAAGTTCCCGGATACATTTAAATTATTTGTAGGCGATATCCGCAATATGGAGGATTGTTGCAAAGCTGTTGAAGGCATGGAATATGTTCTTCATGAGGCGGCTTTGGGTTCGGTCCCTCGCTCGATTAAAGATCCGGCCACTACTAATGCTGTCAATATCAGCGGTTTTCTGAATATGATTCTGGCTGCTCGCGATGCCGGAGTGAAGCGTTTCATGTTTGCTGCCAGTTCATCTACGTATGGCGATAGCAAATCATTGCCCAAAGTGGAGGAGGTTATCGGACGTCCGCTTTCGCCTTATGCCATTACTAAATATGTGGACGAACTTTATGCCGATGTTTTTGCCCGTACGTATGGAACGGAATATATCGGTCTTCGCTATTTCAACGTGTTCGGTCGCCGTCAGGATCCGAATGGAGCTTATGCCGCTGTCATTCCGCTGTTTGTAAAGAAGTTGATGGCTCACGAAAGCCCTGTTATCAATGGCGACGGCAATTACAGCCGCGATTTTACCTATATTGATAATGTCATTCAGATGAATCTGTTAGCCTTGACAACAACTAATGCTGAGGCTGTCAATCAAATTTACAATACGGCTTATGGCGAACGGACTACGCTCAATCAACTTGTTGAGTATCTGAAGGAATATTTGTCGCAATATGATTCTGCCATCAAAGATATTGAAATCATACATGGACCGAATCGCACAGGCGATATTCCTCATTCATTGGCTTCAATTGATAAGGCAAAACGTTTACTTGGCTATAATCCGCAGTTCAGCATGAAACAGGGTTTGAAAGAGGCAACCGAGTGGTATTGGAAGAATCTGAAATAGAAATTACAATTTATTTTCTACCTTTGTAGCAAAAGCAATTCATATAAAAGATGGAAAACGAATTTCTCCAAACAGAAGAAGCAATTGTGGCAATGCTCAAAACCGTTTACGATCCCGAAATTCCGGTCAACGTCTACGATTTGGGTATGGTTTATAATATCGATGTCGATGAAAAAAACGATGTGAAAATAGATATGACACTTACCGCACCTAATTGTCCGGCAGCAGATTATATTGTTGAGGATGTTCGCGAAAAGGTTGAATCTGTCCATGGTATCGGCAATGTTGAAATTAATCTCGTTTTTGAGCCCGCGTGGGACAAGAGCATGATGAGCGAAGAAGCGAAACTGGAATTAGGATTAGAATGACGGCCGAACGAACCAAAATATATTTTGCCGCCGATGCTCATTTAGGCGCTCGTTTTCATAAGGATCCGCTTGCTGTTGAGAAGAAGCTGGTCCGTTGGATGGACAGCATCAAAAATGATGCTATTGCTGTTTATTTCCTGGGCGACATGTTCGATTATTGGTATGAATATAAATATGTTGTACCAAAAGGCTTCGTCCGTTTCCTCGGCAAAATGGCCGAACTTTCCGATATGGGTGTCGAAATTCATTTGTTCCTTGGCAATCATGATATTTGGATGTTTGATTATCTGCCGAAAGAAATCGGAGCGATCATTCATCGTGATGTTCTGACTGTCGATTTGTTAGGCAAGCGTTTCTTCTTGGGACACGGCGATGAGGTCGATTATAGAAGTAAGATGTTCCGTTTCATGCGCGCCTCTTTCCGCAACCGTTTCTGTCAATGGCTTTACGCAGGTATTCATCCGCGGTGGACTTTCGGTTTCGCACTGGGCTGGTCCTTGAGCAGCCGTAAGACAGGATTGGAAATGCAATCACATGAATATCAAGGTGAAGCGGGAGAGTATCTCGTATCTTTTGCAAAAGATTATCTTAAAACGCATCCCGATATCAATTTCTTTATTTTCGGACATCGGCATATCATGCTTGATTTGATGCTTACAAAAACTGCCCGCATCCTGATCGCTGGCGATTGGATGCAGTATTTCTCCTATATCGAATGGGACGGAACATCCCTGAATATGAAGCAGTTTGAGGAAGAACAATTGTCTACTTCCAATGAATGACCAAGCTTTCTTCCGGATGAATGGTCATTGAACTGTCTGTTGCCGAACCTCCCTTGTCTGCATAAAGAATATTGGGTGACAGTTTTGAGTCATTCTTTTGCAATTCAACTGTTTGCGTATCTTTGGATTTATTGACGGCGATGGTTATCACTCCTTCTTTCGTCTTCAGTTCCTTCATGATGATATCACGATTCAAATGCTTGAATGATACGGGAATAACGTTTGTCCCACATTCTGCCACGAGCCATGATGACAATGAATAGTTTCCTAAAGACCAACCTGCTCCCAATAACGATGGAATCCAAACGACTTCGCCTTTGCCAAAATGATTTCTGGTAGCTGAAGGCAACGGTTCATTATTGTCGGCGCTCAGTGTTTGTGCTGCATCTTTTCTGATGGTTCCTTTCCACATCAGACCGGGAATTTCCGATTGAAATCCTTCCAGGTGATAAAAGTAAGGCTCATCAATTTTTTTGAATTCAGAAATGCTTCCGCCAAATAACTTGCGTAATGAGAATCCTGTAAGCATCTGGTTATGAACATATCCATCATAAAATCCGGTCAGTCCGTCAACAATCAGCTTGCCTCCTTTGGATACAAATGATTCTAAAACGGGAACATATTCTGCAGGCACCGCCAGTTGATTCGCTAAAATTATAGTCTGACCTGAATAGTCTGCTTTGCTGAAGTCATACTCATCAAAGGCTTTCAGATTTGGAGTCATGCCGTTCTCGGACAAAGCCTTAAAATATCCCAGCATGTTTTCCATGCACATCTTCCTTCCGTCGGTAGCGGCAGGCGTTCCTTGCGTGATGATTTTCTCTGTCCACAACGATTCGCGCATATACAAAAGACTGATTCCCGTATCCACTTTCTTCGCTGTGTAGAAAAGTCCTTTGTTCTGATTCAAGCATTTGCTGATAGCAACGATGGAAGATACGCGGTCTGTCGGTTGATGTTGAAAATCAAGCAATGCCCATTCACCGGATTCGATTCCGGAAGCACGTGGATTGAGCGACCAGAAAATGCCGCCTTTGCCTTCTGTCCCGATAATAATCCAAAGCCATTGAGCAATCTCTTCTTTCGTTGGACACATGGCTCGATTGCCGCTGAACGTGTTGTTACCGCCTTGAATCTCAGTCATAAACCATGGCAGATTGCCTGCCCCGGAATAAAGTAATTCGCAATCGGCGGACATGGCAATGTCATATTCCTGACGCGGAAACATGGTGAAATGCCAACTGGCATGTGCTGAGCCTCCTAAACTATTCAAGAATGGTCGCCACGAAGGAAAGTTGTACTCTCCGATATTGGCGAATATTGCATGGTTATTGACATGCAGATGAGCATTCTTGTCGTATTTGCGTACTTCATTGGCAATCCATTTCAGCATCCAGGTAGTGAGTTCGTTCTTGAATTGTTCGTTTTGCAAGTCGACCAACAACGGATAGCCATTCTTCAGAAAATCGGATTGCGGATGTTTTAAATTCCATTCCTTGCGCATCTTTTGCGAGAATTCAGTGTCATTTAGTCCGCCTCCCGGTTCATTGATTAAAACCCAGCCGTATAATGATTTATATTGTTTGAAATGGGTGGCCATTTGCTTGATGTATTCTGCAAAGCTGTCCAGTTGTGCCTGATCTTTAGGAAATTTCCATCCGCCGATATCTGTTTTCTCTGTATAAGGGAAGAAGGTTCCCAATACTTTGATGTTATATTTTTCTGCATATCGGAAGGCGCGGTCGAAAAGCGTAAAATCCCAGTGGTTGTCTTTATGCATGTAAGATTCGAACATTCGGATGCGGCATATTGTCATTCCGTTGTCGTGCAGTGTTTTGAACCATTGTTCGGTTTCCTGATCCGTCTGTCCGGGTTCGATGAAAACTTGTGCCCCGAATAAAGGATAGTCCGATTCTTTTATCGATTGCGCTGCAATATTGCATGTACAGAGTATGATGGTGATTAGTGAAAGATATAGATGTCTCATCGTATTATTGTTTATGCGGGCAAAGATAGTCGTTTTTATTTATTGCGCATAAAAAAGCAGTCTCAACCGATGTCAAGACTGCCTAAACACTAATCCAAATGTTTTGTAAGCTGTGAGGACTAGTAAATTATTATTGTTTACTCAATACATCCATCGTATCGGATGCAATCATAAGTTCTTCATCTGTAGGAACAACCATAACCGTTACTTTACTGTCTGGAGTACTGATAACGGCCTCAACGCTACGAAGTCCATCGTTCTTCTTCACATCGAGCTTCATTCCCATATATTCCATGTTCTCGCAAACGGCACGACGGGTAATCCATTGGTTTTCACCAACACCACCGGTCCAAACAAGAATATCAAGACCATTCATGGCAGCAGCATAAGCGCCGATATATTTCTTGATTCTGTAATTATAGACATCAAGAATCATTTTGGCAAACTTATCACCTTTACCAACAGCACTTTCGATATCACGCATATCTGAAGAGCCGCCAGTCAGACCATACACGCCACTTTTCTTATTGAACAAGTCGGCAAGTCCGTCTGCGTCCAGTCCCTCTTTTTTCATGATGAAAGGAATAGCTCCCGGATCGATATCGCCGCAGCGTGTTCCCATAACCAGACCTTCTGTTGGAGTCAATCCCATTGAAGTATCCACACATTTGCCATTCAGAACAGCAGCAATCGAACCGCCGTTGCCAATATGTGCAGTGATAATTTTCTGTTCCTCGTACTTGACACCTAATATTTCGCAAGCGCGTTTGGAAACGTAACGGTGACTTGTTCCGTGGAAGCCGTAACGGCGAATGCCATATTTGGTATAGAATTCGTATGGAAGAGCATACATATATGCTTGCTCAGGCATCGTCTGATGAAATGCTGTGTCGAAAACACCTACTTGGGGAATACCCGGCAGCAATTTCTCCATTGCTTCAATACCTTTCAAGTTAGCAGGATTGTGTAGTGGAGCCAGTTCTGAACATTCTACTACTTTCTGTAGAACTTCTTCTGTCAGTAATACGCTTTCTGAAAATTTTTCGCCTCCATGTACTACGCGATGACCAACGGCATCAATCTCCTTATAGTTTTTGATGCAGCCGTAAGTCTTGTCGGTGAGGACACTCAGAATAAATTCTATTCCTTCTTCATGGTTTGGAATGTCTTTGTCAAGTGTGACTTTATTGCCATCTTGTTCTTTCAACTTGAGGAAAGAACCTTCCATTCCGATTTTCTCTATGCCGCCTTGTGCAATGACTGAGCGGTCTGACATATCGAATAATTTGTATTTTATGGAACTACTACCACAGTTTAATACTAAAACCTTCATCTGTCTTGTTGTTTATTTGTTTGTGTTTCTGTTCTTTAGGCCAATAGATTGGTTGCAAGCGATAGCAATCATCTTATATACGTCGTCAACAGAGCAACCTCTTGACAAATCGTTGACTGGAGCAGCCATTCCCTGAAGAATTGGTCCGACAGCTTCGGCGCCGCCAAGACGCTGAACCAGTTTGTATGCAATATTGCCAACATCCAGTGTCGGGAAAACCAATACGTTTGCATGACCGGCAATCTTACTGTCCGGAGCTTTCTGATTGGCTACTTTTTCAACAATGGCGGCATCGGCTTGCAATTCGCCATCAACCAGCAAATTAGGAGCCATCTCCTTAACTAAGCGGGTTGCTTCAACAACTTTGTCGACTGTTTCGTGAGATGCGCTGCCTTTAGTTGAGAAACTAAGCATGGCAACACGTGGTTCCATTCCAACGATATCGCGAGCAGTACTTGCTGTAGCTAAAGCAATGCTTGCCAATTCTTGAGCATTCGGGAAAGGCATAACTGCGCAATCAGCAAATACAAGAATACCATCATTGCCATACTGAGGCGTCTTTGTGAACATGATAAATGCACCGGAAACACAGCTCATACCCGGAGCTGTCTTGATAATTTGTAATGCAGGACGAAGAACGTTGCCTGTTGTATTACGTGCACCGGCAATTTCGCCATCAGCATCGCCAGCTTTGATCATCAAGCAACCTAAGTATAAAGGATCTTCAACAAGCACTGCGGCTTTTTCCATCGTCATCCCTTTTTTCTGTCGTAATTGGAAGAGAAGGTCGGTATATGCGGCTTTCTTTGCATGATTTTTCGGATCAACAATGGTCATCTGTGAAAGATGTTTCAATCCAAATTCTTTTGCTAAACTTTCTATTTCGGCAGGATTGCCAATGAGTGTGATGTCTGCAATGCCGTCGGCAACGATACGGTCGGCAGCTTGAATTGTTCTTTCTTCTGTTCCTTCAGGAAGAACAATGTGTTGTTTGTTCGTTTTAGCACGAGCGATAATTTCTTTGATTAAGTCCATAATGGAATATTTATTTTTTTTCGTTGATATCAAATTAGATTACAAAAGTAGGCAAAATGCTATTTCGAGTTTACAAAATAGGCAAGAGATTTAGGCTTGGACTTGTCTCTTTTGAATTATTTAACGATAGTTTGTCACTTCCTTCTCTCCGGAAAGAATTTGCTGAAGTTCTTCAGCTGTTACGTTAATTTCTATCTTGCCGTTATGGGCAACAGATATTTTGCCGCGTTCTTCGGATACGATGATGACAATGGCATCGTTCTCTAATGACATTCCCAGTCCTGAACGATGACGCAACCCCATTTCTTTAGGAAGATTGGCATTTTGGGCTACAGGAAGAATACATCCGGCAGCTCTGATACGGTTCTCTGCAATAATCATGGCTCCGTCATGCAACGGACTGTTTTTGAAGAAGATGTTCTCTATCAGTCGGGCGTTGATATCGGCATTGAACATTTCACCGGTATGTTCATAAACGGTCAGGTCAACATCTTGCTGGATACAGATGAGCGCACCGGTTTTTTTCTTGGCCATGTTCATGCAGGCCAATACAATAGGAGCAATATATTTACCTTCGCTTTCAGTCTTCTCATCAGTCTTGGAGAATATCTTTCCCAGAAACTTCCAACCTTTGTGCGAACCGAGAGCTAACAGAAAACGGCGTATCTCGTCTTGAAACAGAATGACCAGCACAATGAAACCAACACTGATGAACTTGTCGAGGATAGCGCCCATGAGTCGCATTTCCAATACTTGAGAGATTAGAATCCAGACGACGATGAAGGAAACAACGCCACTGAAGATGGCCAGCGTACCTGAACTTTTCATCAATCGATAAGTCTGGTAGAGGAAAAAGGCTACCAGCAGTACATCAATCAAATCTTTTATGCCGAAATTCATCCACAACATAATCCGTTCTATTGAGTTAGTTTGTTTACTATTTTGATGGCTTCAACAGCCTCTTTTACATCGTGAACACGCAGTATATGAGCGCCTTTCAGCAGAGCGTAGGTGTTAAGAACTGTCGTGCCGTTCAGACATTCCGAAGCTGTTCCTCCAAGATATTTGAATATCATGCTTTTGCGTGAGATGCCGACTAATAGGGGAAGTTCGAACTCCTTAAAATCTTCAAGATGCTCCATGAGCAGATAGTTCTGATCAACGGTTTTGCTAAAACCGAAACCGGGATCAAGAATGATGTCATTCACACCTAATTGATGAAGCTCGTTGATTTTGTTGGCAAAATAGAGCATGATTTCTTCCATCATATCGGTGTAATCGGTATGTTGCTGCATTGTTTGAGGCGTTCCCCGCATGTGCATCAGAATATAGGGAACATGCAGTTGGGCAACGGTTTCGAACATGGCTTTATCAATCTCGCCACCGGAAATATCATTGATAATATCTGCACCGAAATCTTCAACAACCCGACGGGCAACGGATGAACGGAAGGTATCAACCGAAACAATAGTGTCCGGATAGTGTGCCCTGATGATTTTCAATGCAACGGCAAGCCGCTCCAGTTCTTCTTCCGGAGAAATGTCGATGGCATTCGGACGGGAAGAATATCCGCCGATATCAATGATTTTTCCTCCTTCGGACAGGATCGTTTGTATGCGTTCGTCAATGGAGGATTCAGTCTGTTTACGGCTGTCGGCATAAAAAGAATCGGGGGTAACATTCAGTATGCCCATCACAATCGGACGATCAAAAGTTACAAGCGCCCCCTTAATATTTAATGTTTTATGTAACATCTGCAATACTTCTTTCCCGCAAAGATACAGCAAAAACATTAAATTACTACATTTGCGCCAAATTACTGTAATCAATAATGATTGTAAGGAAGGGAAAATATGAATATTGCTGAATTATATGAATTGTATTTGCATTATCCGAAAGTGATAACGGATAGTCGTAAGTGTGTGCCTAATTCGATCTTTTTCGCTTTAAAAGGGGAGAATTTTGATGGTAATGCTTTTGCAGCAAAGGCTTTGAATGGAGGATGCGCGTATGCTGTTATTGATGATGCAAAATATGTGAATGGTGAGCGTACTATCCTGGTTGATAATACATTGAAGACTTTGCAACTGTTGGCTCATCGGCACCGCAAAATGGTCGGTTGTCCGATTATTGGCATTACGGGAACTAATGGGAAGACAACGACCAAAGAACTTATAGCTGCTGTTCTTTCTTCTAAATATAATACTTTGTATACAGAAGGAAATCTGAATAATTCTCTTGGCGTGCCGCTCACATTGCTTCGATTGAATCATGATCATGAAATGGCCGTGATTGAGATGGGAGCCAGTCATCCCGGTGATATTAAAGAACTTGTTGATATCGTACTTCCCAACTATGGTCTTATAACAAATGTCGGCCGTGCTCATCTGGAAGGGTTCGGTTCATTTGAAGGTGTTATTAAGACAAAAGGCGAATTGTACGATTATATCCGTACATCGAAAGGCAAGATTTTCATCAATCAGGATAATCCATATCTGATGGAAATCGGTAAAGGTATCGAGCATATTACGTATGGCTCTGACGAAACGGCATTTACTTGGGGTTGTGTGGTCAGTTGTAATCCTTATCTGACTTTCGATTGGCGACAGCAGGGAAAGATTCATACGGTTGAAACGCATCTGATCGGTTCGTATAATCTGGATAATGTATTGGCGGCAGTGGCTGTTGGGCGTTATTTCAAGATTCCGGCTGAACGGATAAGCCGTCTTATTTCTGCCTATGAACCGACAAATAATCGTTCACAGCTGATGAAAACCAAAAAGAATGAACTGATTATTGATGCCTATAATGCCAATCCGAGCAGTATGAAAGTGGCATTGGATAATTTTGCAGCAATGGATGTTTCTCCTAAAGCTGTTATTCTGGGTGATATGTTGGAACTCGGTCCTACAAGTGATGAATTGCATGCTGAAGTTGTTGAGCAGGTGAAAGCCGGTCGTTACGACAAGGTGTTTCTTTGTGGCGAACATTTCCAAAAAGTTGGTACTGGTTTTGCAACATTCAAAACAACCGACGAACTGATGACGACTTTGAAAAGTAAGGTTTTAAAAGGCTATCATATTTTGATTAAAGGCTCGCACGGGATGGCATTGGAAAAACTTGTTCCGGAGTTATAAGTCAAATCTTACAAATAATATTTTATTCTATTGTTTAAAAGAAAAGCCTGCTCAAAACTGAGAGCAGGCTTTTCTTTCAAATAGGAAAAATATTTTTCCAAATAGGATTATTTTGTCTTTGCTTCTTCCTCTTTTGCATGGAAGGCAAGAGCGTACATGCGCATTTGCTTCAGCATTGCAACCAATCCATTTGAACGGGTAGGCGACAAGTGTTCCTTCAATCCGATTTTCTCAACAAAATAAAGGTCGGTATCCAGAATTTCCTTTGGTGTGTGATCCGACAGAACGCTGATAAGCAGTGATACGATTCCTTTCACAATCACGGCATCACTTTCGCCTTTGAATATGATTTTGCCGTCAACATAATCTGCCTGCAGCCATACACGGCTTTGACAACCTTCAATCAGATTGCTTTCGGTTTTATATTTTTCTTCCAAAGGAGGAAGCGAATTACCCAAATCGATGAGCAAAGCGTATTTGTCCATCCAATCATCAAAAGCAGAGAAATCGTCGATGACTTTATCCTGCAATTCATTTATAGTCATAGTGTTTATGATTTATTGTTTATAGATTGTTTCCATCAATGTCTGACCTACTGCTTTCAGTACGTCGCGATCGATGTTTTGCATATTGTCGTTTTGTGTATGCCAGTAAGAGGCGAAACCGGTCTGCGATTGCGGATCGTAGTTGATAATATCCAGACACGGGATGTTGCGTCCTTTAATGACGAATTCATGATCGTCAACGATGGCTCCACCATCTGATGCGATGAAGTATTTGCCGTAGCCCAATTCGCGAGCTGTATCCCAAATAGCATCCACAAATCGCGCTGCATATCGCATGGATGTGAATTCTTTGTAGAACACGGCATTTTTGGCACCAACCATATCCAGCAATATTCCGTAGTCGGCTTTATAGTCTTTCACATGTGGATTCTTTGCCCAGAACTGCGTTCCCAAGCACCATGTCTCGTTTGTATCGTTATATTTTTCTCTCTCGAATTTGGCTACGCCGTAATCTTCTGCATCGAAAAAGGCGATGTCAATACCGATGTTCGGATTCTTCATTCCCAGTTGACGTGCAATCTCCAATAATACGCCAACACCGCTGGCGCCATCATCAGCACCGTCGATAGGTTTGCGGAAATTGTCCGGATTGGCATCTTCGTCCGAAAACGGACGCGTATCCCAATGAGCGAATAAAAGAATGCGTCTGCTGTTTTCAGGATTAAAAGACCCGATGATGTTGCAACTTTGGAGCTGCTTCCCGTTGTATGCCGTAAGAACAGCGTCTTGTTGATAGACTTTGGCTCCGAACCTTTTCAATTCTGACGCCAGATAATTGCTGCATGCTTTATGCGCATCAGTGTTTGGAACACGTGGTCCGAAAGCAACTTGCTTCGAAACGTATGAATAGGCACTATCGCCATCGAATGTTGGAGCTGACGAAGCAGGAGCGGTTGTTGTATCGGCTGCTGCCGAGGCTTCATTAGTTCCTTTTTGTCCGCAAGATAGAAGTGCGATACTTAATGCTAAATAAATCAGTCTGTTCATATTGTGTTACTTGTTTACTGTGGCTGCATTCTGTACCGTTTTGAGAACGCGTAGCAGATTACCACCCCATATTTTAGATAAATCTTGTTCTGTATAACCTCTTTCGATGAGTTTGACGGTGATCTGGATGAAGTCATTATCAGCTTCGCAACCGATAACACCGCCTCCGCCATCAAAATCAGAGCCGACGCCTACATGATCGATTCCTGCTACTTTCACCATGTGGTCAATGTGTTGAATCACATCGTCTATACAGGCTTTCTTTTCATCTTTGTTGATATAAGCATCCAGCAGACACACTTGTGCCACACCACCATTTTTTGCTAAAGCCCGAAGTTGGTCGTCTGTCAGATTTCGATCATTATCACAGATGGCACGCGAAGAAGAGTGGGAGCAGATAATCGGAGTTTTCGTTAATTTGATTACATCATAGAACGATTCTTCTGAAGCGTGCGACATATCAATCATTACTCCTTGACGGTTCATCTCTTTGACAACTTCTTTACCAAACGGACTCAGTCCTTTCCATTCCCGTTTTGTCTTTGTAGAGGAGTCGCAAATATCATTATCGTAAGAATGACAGAGGGTAATATAATTGACGCCTTTGGATTTGAATCGGGCAATATTTTTTAAATCCTTCCCTATGCCGTAACCATTTTCTATACCGATGAAGAATGCTTTCTTTCCTTCGGCTTTCAGTTGGGCAAATTCTTCGGGAGTTGTAGCTATGCCACATAAGTCTTTATTGTTTTCGGCTTGCTTATGTATGTTTTCAATCAGTTGGTTTGTCTCTTCTACTGCTTTTTGAAGTGAAGTCTCGTCTCTTTTTCCTTGCCAGATAAAAGCAGCAAGGAATACACCGTCCAATCGTCCTTCTTCCATTTTAGGAATATTGACGCGGTTCTTTTCTCTGTCTGCTATATTGAAACCGGCTTTATCAAACCATAGAGGTGTATCTGTATGTGTATCGACGGAGAGAAAATGTTTATGCATTTCTTTAGCCAGATAGAAAGTTTCTGCCTTCCCCACAATAAACTTGAAAAGTTTGAGCATTGTTGTGTCACCTGCGGCCGTGAAAGCTTCCGGATGCCATTGAACGGCAATGATCGGATGATTCGGCCAGGCTTCGATAGCTTCTACTTGTCCGTCTTTGGCGATAGCCGTAACATTAAAGCAGGATGCAACATCTTTGATTCCCTGATGGTGGAACGAGTTGACGAGCATGCTGTCTTTATCTATAATATTATGTAGTTGGCTTTCTTGTTTTATAGTGACTGAATGTGACGGTTCTTTACCGGGGAGCGTTTGCAAATGTTTGAGTGCATTTTGTTTTTGTGAAGGAATATCTTGATAAAGTGTTCCTCCGAAAGCCACATTGAGCAATTGTTCTCCGCGGCAGATTCCTAATATGGGAATGTTGCGGTCACTTGCCAATTTGATGAGTGTCAGTTCGAAACGATCACGTGGTGTATTTGTTTCCTGAAGGTTTTTATTGGGCTCTTCCTTGTACCACACAGGATTAACATCTTCACCTCCTGTGAGAACTACACCATCCAAGTTAGCAACTATAGAGCGCAATGTTGCTCCATCTTCAATCATGGGGATAAGGACAGGTGAACCTCCTGCTTTTAAGACAGATATCACGTATGCATTCGACATATCGAGCCGTCCTTTATCATTGACTCCTATTGAAATTCCAATCAGGGGTTTATGCGGCAAGCGAAGATTTACATCACATGAGTCGATAAGCGCATTAAACGATTTGAGATCCGGTTGTTGCGCGGTTATGAAATTGAGACTGCCGGAAATCAGAATACATGCAAAAACAGTATAAATCAGTCTTTTCATTGGTTTGTTAGTTATTTATTTGTATGACGAAGCCTCTTGAACAATTGACATGACGCGTAACAAGTTGCCTCCCCAAATCTTTGCAATCTCATTTTCATTAAAACCATCCTTAAGCAATCGGGTTGTGATATTAATCAGTTCATTTGTTGAGCGACAACCAATCAATTCACCGTCGCCATCAAAATCTGATCCTATACCCACATAATCAATGCCAATCAAATCGACAATATGTTCGATGTGACGAATGGCATCGCTTAGAGAGGCCTTCTCTGAATCTTCATTGATAAAACCTTTATAGAGGCATAGTTGAACTACGCCGCCTTTTGCCGCCAAAGCTTTTAGTTGGTCGTCGGTCAAGTTGCGTGGATGATCACAAAGTGCGCGAGCAGCCGAGTGTGAGGCGATAATTGGATATTGGCTGTTTTCCAAAGCATCGTAGAATGTGCTTTCTGCGGCATGCGATAAATCAATCATTAATCCTTCTTCATTCATCTTTTTGATTACCTCTTTGCCAAAAGGACTTAATCCGTTCCATTCGGCATGTCCTCTTGCTGAATCACAAATATCGTTGTCGCCATTGTGACACAGCGTAATATAAACTACGTCTAAGTCCTTGAAGCGTTTAATATTATCCAGATCTTTACCGATAGCATAACCGTTTTCCACACCTAAAAGAATGGCTTTCTTGCCAATATTCTTCAGTGATTGAATCTCTTGAGGTGTTCGGGCAATGCCCATCCTTTCATTATTGATTTTTCCTTGACGATGAATTTCATTCAAACGATTGATAGCAAAAGCTGTTGCTTGTTGTAAAGCTGCTTCATCTCTGGGACCTTGAGGAATATAGGCAGCCATGATTACGGCGTCAATCAGACCTTCTTCCATGAAAGGCAGGTTTACTTTGCCTCCCTCTTTTTGTCCAATGTTGAATTCGCCCGGAAAAATCATTGGTGTATCCGTATGCGAATCGATGCTGATATGATGATGGTGGATGCATTTGGCTCTTCTAAACAGACGAGCAGCTTCCACCTCTTGCTTGAAAAGCTTGAGCATTTGTTCATCATCATTTGTAGCCATTGCCTCCGGATGCCATTGAACACTGAAGATTTCTTTTTCTTGATGTTCCATGGCTTCATTAATCCCGTCAGGAGCTTTTGCCGTTTCAATAAATTCGGGAGCAAGCGTTTTTACTGCCTGATGATGAAAAGAATTGACCAGCAGCGTATCGTCGCTACCAAACAGTTGACGGAGTCGACTGTTTCCTTCTATTATCTTAATCGAATGGGATGCTTGTTCGCGAGGTAACGACTGACTGTGTTTTAATAGTTTATGGTCGCTTTGAATATGAATATCCTGAAAGACACTGCCACCAAAAGCTACATTAATCATTTGATGACCTCGGCAAATACCCATTATCGGTACTTGTCTGTTTATGGCCAATCGGAGGATAATCAAATCATATTCATCACGATAGGTATCTACATCTTGTAGTTGAGGAATAGGCTCTTCGTCCAAATATAGAGGATTAATATCACCTCCGCCACTCATGACCAATCCGTCCAAATCTTTAATGATGGCAGAGAGTGCTTCCAAATCTGTAATCACAGGAATCAGAACGGGTGCACCACCTGCTTTTAATATGGCTTGCACATACGTTTCGGCGATGCATGATTGTCCTTCTTTTCGATTTGCAGATATACCGATTAAGGGAGGTCGGTTGTCGTTCCTTTGTGGAAGGAACGCATCCACCTCTTTATTTAATGTTTCTAAATTTGGACGACGAACCTTTATATTCATTATGCATCAATATTTGCATACGTAGCATTCTCTTCGATAAATTCACGACGCGGACCAACATCCTCACCCATTAGCATGGCAAAAATCTGATCGGCTTCTGCGGCACTATCGATAGTAATCTGTTTCAGTGTACGGTTCTCAGGGTTCATGGTCGTATCCCATAATTGATGATCGTTCATTTCACCCAAACCTTTGTAACGTTGTGTATGTATTTGGTTCTCATTACCAGAACCATATTTGTTGATGAAATTCATACGTTGCTGATCTGTCCAGCAATACTCTTCAATCTTACCCTTTTTGCAAAGATAAAGAGGAGGTGTAGCTAAATATACATAACCATTTTCTATCAATGCACGCATACGACGGAAGAAGAATGTCAGGATCAAAGTAGCAATATGTGCACCATCGACATCGGCATCGGTCATGATGATTACTTTATGGTAACGGAGCTTGCTTAGATTCAATTCCTTAGGATCTTCATCTGTGCCAATGGTTACACCCATTGATCGGAAGATATTTTGAATTTCTTCACTGTCGAATATTTTATGATCCATCGCTTTCTCTACGTTTAATATTTTACCACGAAGAGGAAGAATGGCTTGGAAATGACGATCACGACCCTGTTTGGCTGTACCTCCGGCTGAATCACCCTCGACGAGGAACAATTCGCATTCTGTTGCATCTTTTGATGAGCAGTCGGCCAATTTGCCGGGAAGTCCGCCATTAGCCAGAGGCGATTTGCGTTGAACCAGTTCGCGAGCTTTGCGTGCAGCTTGTCTTGCCTGGGCTGCTAAAACAACCTTATCGACAATCATTTTTGCCTCTTTCGGATGTTCTTCGAGATAATATCCCAAAGCTTCACCTACAGCCATATCCACAGCACCGGTCACTTCGCTGTTGCCTAATTTTGTTTTTGTCTGACCTTCGAATTGTGGTTCAGCTACTTTTATGGAGATTACGGCTGTCAATCCTTCACGGAAGTCATCGCCTTGTATTTCTACTTTTGCTTTTTCAAGCAGTTTAGAATCTTCGGCATATTTCTTCAACGTACGTGTCAGTCCACGGCGGAATCCAGCCAGGTGAGTACCACCTTCGATTGTATTGATATCATTTACATATGAAAATACACTTTCATTGAAAGAGGTATTGTAAGTCATCGCTACTTCTACAGGAACGCCTTGTTTCTCAGTGACAATATGTATGACATCTGGGATAAGTTCCTCTTTCGATTGATCTACATAATGAACAAATTCTTTCAAGCCCTCTTTGGAGTGAAAAATATCTGATCTGTAATTGCCATTTTCCTTTTTTACACGTTTATCTGTAAGCGTCAATCTAATGCCTGAATTCAAAAAAGACAATTCACGCAAACGGGTAGCTAATATATCATACTTATATTCGATTATGGTAAAGATGCTATCATCCGGTTTGAAAACAATGGTTGTACCGGTAGAGTCTGAATCACCAATGATTTGTACATCATGCAGAGGCTTTCCACAAGAGAATTCTTGCATATATATTTTACCATTTCTGCGGACTTCAGCACGCAGGTATGTCGAGAGTGCATTCACACAAGAAACACCTACACCGTGTAAACCTCCTGATACTTTGTATGTTCCTTTATCAAATTTACCGCCAGCATGTAATACGGTGAGTACAAGTTCAAGAGCAGATATTCCCTCTTTTTCATGTATGTCAACCGGTATACCACGCCCATTATCAATAACGGTTATGGAATTGTCTTCGTTAATGAACACGTCTATTTGATCACAGAAGCCGGCTAATGCCTCGTCGATTGAGTTATCAACAACTTCATATACCAGGTGGTGGAGACCTTTTTCGCTGATGTCGCCAATATACATAGCTGGTCTTTTTCGAACAGCCTCCAACCCTTCAAGTACTTGAATGCTTTCTGCCGAGTATTCTTCAGTGGAAGCATTCTTCATTTCATCACTCATGAGTTCTTATATTTATTATAAATTCTTGTCTTTTAAAAAGCTAACAAATTTACTGAAAATAATTGATGTAGCAGCAAAAAACATGTGTAAAAATAGCCAAATAATTATTTGATATACAATTATAAATTGTAAGGTTTAGACACAACAAGAAGAGGCAAAATTGTACAATTCTGTCTCTTCTTTGAAGGAAGTAGTCTGTGGGGGAATCGAACCCCCCTTTCAAGAATGAAAATCTTGCGTCCTACCGATAGACGAACGGACCGCTGAATTAAAAAAAACCGGGCTTTCTTATTAGAGTCCGGCCTTGTTTCTTTTAAGAGGCTTTCTTATGCCAGCTTGTTGACATGTTTAGCCAACTCTGATTTTAAGTTGCCAGCTTTATTCTTGTGAATAATGTGTTTCTTAGCGAGTTTGTCCAACATAGCACAAACTTTCGGAAATTGAGTCTGAGCCTCATTCTTATCTTCTGTAGCACGCAAAACTTTTATAGCATTTCTAGCTGTTTTTGCATAATACCGATTGTGCAGACGTCTTTTCTCGGTCTGTCTGATTCTTTTGATTGCTGACTTATGATTTGCCATTTCTAAGCTATCTCTTTATTTGTTCTTTATTTTATTTATTTGTAGTCTGTGGGGGAATCGAACCCCCCTTTCAAGAATGAAAATCTTGCGTCCTACCGATAGACGAACGGACCATCGTTCAAAACTTTTTGCTTTGAGCATAGTATGAAACTATAGGTTTCTCGAATGCGACTGCAAAGATAGACCTTCTTTGTGAACTACCAAAACATTTTGGCGGAAATTTTAATGTGCATTTATTTTTGTTCGTATACTATTTTCGTAAACAGGACTCTATATGTTAAATAAGCCAGTGTGAAAAATCAAAAGGAGAGCGGATAAGCGCTAAAAGCTAAAAATCCTCGTATATTTGTTTTTGAAATAGGAAGTGACAATATGTTATATAAAACTCGTGGAATCGTACTGCATACGCTGGCATATAATGATAAGTACTCTATTATATATATGTATACAGAAGCTTTTGGCCGTTCTACTTATTTAGTGACTCGGAATCGGGGAAAGAAATCAATGGTGACAAAAGCTTTGTTTATGCCGCTTGCTTCTTTGGAAATGGAGGTCGAGCATCTTAATAATCGTGACATGAACAGGGTTCGTGAAGCACGATTGTGCTATCCCATTACAGAATTGTTTTGCAATCCGATAAAAAACATGTTGGCTCTATTTCTTTCTGAAGTTCTGTTCCGGGTAGTGCGCGAAAGAGAATCGGATCCGCGTCTTTTTACTTACTTGTATGATTCCATACACTTACTTGAACTAGCAGATAAGGGAATAGCTAATTTCCATATTGTCTTTTTACTTAAACTGTTGCACTATCTGGGTATTTTCCCCAATGAAGAGTCTTATGTTATGAACTCTTATTTTGATATGATGAATGGTGTGTTTGTAGGGTCGCATCCATCACATGATTATTATTTGAACAAGGAAGAGAGCTTTGTCTTTGTCAAACTTTTGAAGATGAATTTTGAAAATATGTCGTTATATGCATTTTCTCGGCAAGAACGTGTGAATGTTATCAATCATATTTTAGATTATTATCGTCTTCATCTTCCTGAGTTCCCTGAAATCAAATCATTGTCAGTGATGCAAAGCCTTTTTGATTAGAACTTTGCATCACTTCCTGTCTGATATTATAATGCTTTATAGGTGATCACATAGTGATAATTGGGTTTATCTAATGTGATGTGATATGTTTTGTCTCCTTTTGGATTAACTGTTACACCTTTGCATACAGGCTTTTTCCCTGATTTGATGATTAATGTTCCAATACCTTCTTTAGGAGATGTCACTTCAATCTTTTTCGTGTCCATCTTTATTTGAATATCTCCGTTTGGTGTAGGAACCGCACCGTTAATCCATTGTAAACCGCCTAGTTCGGGTTGAATATTGTATTCTTTGTATCCGGGTTTCGTAGGAACTACACCCAGATAGTATCTGCCAAAAAGATATATTGGATTTGCGCCCCATGCATGGCAGAGACTTTTTCCGAACGGACGCCCGTACATCTGATAATGTTCATTGGCAGCAGCTTTTGGATCATAAGCTTCCCAAAAGGTTGTGGCACCAAGCGAAAGCATCCCGCCCCAATAGGAACGTACATAATCCAATACTTTTTTGTACTCGCCGATCTCGCATAACGAAGCCAGTTCATAGAATTTCATGTACGGTGTCGTTATTTGCAATATGTTCGGGTTCATCAGAACACTTTCCTTTATTTCTTCCTTTTTGGATGCATCAGTCATATCGAATAGTATCGAGAACATATTCGCATAACGCGTAACCTCTTCAGTCCGTTTGTTGTTGATCAGATTGTGGATATAAGCCTTTTTCTGGTCAGACCAGAACAGGTCGTTGAATTGTTTTAGCAGATGATCATACTGTTGTGAAGCCTTTGTGGCTGTTTCTTTATCGTTAGCCACTTCAGCACAAGTAGCTATTGCTTTTAAGCTTTTGATATACAGCAGTTGTTCGAATGACAAAACGCCATCTTTACTCATCGGAGCCCAGTCAACAAATACCCAGTCGCCAGGCATTCCGGCAGCAAGGCCTTCGTTGTTCAGTCTACTTGTAGCAAACTGCATCGTTTCTTTCATGCGAGGATAAATCTGTTTGATGAATGTTGTATCACCTGTGTATAGATATTGTGATTCAATACCTATCATCCAATAATAAGTATAATCCAGAATCGTATTAATGTGGCAGTTTATTGGAGAGTGCCCGCGTAATCCCCAAAGTGTACGTTTATTGACATCCTCATCAAAGAAGCTGTAGAAATTCATCCAATAACTTTGCAGCGCATCGCCGCTCCACGACCACCGGTCACGTTTGATGCCATCCAGATGACATTCGCGTGTTGTGAGGTGAAATGTATATAAAGCCGTGCTATAAATACGATTTAATAACTCATCAGAACAAGAAAACTTTCCCCGATAAGTTACGGGTAGATATTCATAAAGCATAGACAAATCTTTGAAAGATGTAGCAGGATCGCCCACAACTTTAATGAAGCGGAAGGCTTTTGTTGCGAGCGTGTCGTTTTGTGGGTTGTCACCATTAACATGAATCACATCCCAAGTTTCTGCTGTTTTATCTGCCATTGCCTCTTCTTTGCTTTCACCGTAATACAGATAGACTTTACCATTTCCTTTTAATCCTTCAAGAATTGGGAATCCGAATGTGTTCTTTCCAAAATCATAAAGCGTATAGTTCGCTTCTTTGACGACTGATTGTGCTTTCATCGGCTTTGTTTGAAGACGGAACGAAGAAGGAGGCGTTGAGGAATTACTGGAATTATATACGGACGCATGAATGGCATTGCCATTATACACAACATCCCATGTATCATCAGACGGAATGCTTTTGCTCTGGAAAAGCATAGAAGGAACGGTTTGAAAATTAGCCACATGTATACGAATATTGTTCGTCCCAGCCGGTATTTCGAATTCCTTAGGATCAAAATCGTAAAGGATTTTATCATTTATTGAGATATAATACTGACCATCGACGTAGATGGAAGCCTTTTCCGGTTGCTTGAGCGTAACTTGTTTTGAAAAGTCCAGGATGCAATAGGGCATATCTGTCCGCCAAAAAGGAGGATAGGGTTGATTACGCTCCGAGCGCTCCATGTTCAGCTTGTTTTGTATGTAAATTTCAAAATCACCGGGATAATATATCCACTTGGCTGTAGATTCTTGAGCACCAAGATAAAAAGGTGCAAGAAAGAGTAGAAGTAATAATGCATGAATTGTACTTTTCATTGATAATTGTTTTAAAATTTGCCAGATTGAGGAAAAGACCTTACTTTTGCAGCATCTCAAAAGGTCTCTGTAGTTCAATGGATAGAACGGAAGTTTCCTAAACTTTTGATATGGGTTCGATTCCCATCGGAGATACAAATCAACCTTTCTTTATTACATTTAATAGTAATTAGTTGCTTTGAACGTTACCGCAGCTCCATTTAGCATGCAGTCGAATATGCCATTGCCTATGCTGATATTCTCGTAATAATCGGTACCGTCAGAATAGGTTACGGCAAAAGAGCTGAAGTATTGATCGTTCCAATCCCAATAGAAATCAGATCGTCTTTCATCTTGCATACCATTATTGTAATAGGTAATAGTTCGATCAGTTCCTGTACCGTCATTATAAAATGTAAGATATTGTTCGCAATCAAGTCCATTTTTATTTATGTAGGAATCATACCATGTACTGCTACAAAGAGCATAGGTCGCCTGATCCCAGTCTCTTCGATAAGGATCTTCTTCGCATGCCATTAGAAAACTGATGGTTGCTAATAACAATATGAAATTGAAAATTTTCTTTCTGATTAGTATCATAGCGCCACACTGTTTATGTTATTTATGGCAAAGGTATGCTTTTATTTATATGTTTCAAAGAGTAATCGTCCTATTTTGTTACAGGACGGTTGAAGATTAATTGAAGGAGCCTGGGCTTTCTCAAGAGCAGGCTCCGTTTTTTATAATGAAAGTTAAAACTGTCTATTACTCATAGTCGGGAAGTGTCTCCTCCACTTCCTGACTCCATTTTCCATTGTCAAAAATACTGATTTGGAATGTATTATCAGATTCTGAGCGGCTGTAGAGTCTTCCCTTGTATCTGATTATCTTATTTTTCTCTGGTATTATATTGGATACGATTCTTTCTCTGATAAGATTGTCGCTTTTATCCATGGCTGATAGTTTGACATTCAGCTTGTTGTTATCGGCTGTCAGAAACGTGTAGAAAGAATGTATCGTGTTGCTCTTTCCTATTTCTTCGGCAGTGAACTGGTGCGAAATGTTATGGTTATCGACTGGAGCAAGTCCATTTCCACTGAGGATATTGAGCTGTTTTAATACGCCTCCTGCAGCAATATTAAACGCTTTGAGTACTTTCGGGACCGTATCGGTAGCCATGAATTCTATGCGGCTGACGATTCGTTCGAGCGTAATATCTTTGTTCACTACCTCGGCTACTTCAATATTTAGAGGCAAAATTTTGTAGAAAGAATCCGAAACGTCGTCGAATGTAAAGGTTGTGCCGGATAATGCTGCTGTATGCGAACTATGCGCCAGAAAACAGAATTGGTAACTTCCTTTTGGCAGACTGTCATAAACGATGCCAAAGTCGGCATCAAGATTCGTTTGGTCTAATACAAATTGCTTATGCTTTACAAGCGTTGGCGTTTCTCCTTGCGTGTAAACCAGATATTCTATGGTTGTGCACAAGTCTTTCAGTTCTTTACTTTCTCCATCCGCTTTGGACTGGGCAGGTTCCGGAATGTTTGAATCTGGAATACTACGTGTACCAGGAAAAGAAAATATTTCTTTTTCTAGCGCCACATTAAACTGAATGGGATGAGATTTTTGTACATAGACGACTTCTTCTTCCGAAGAACGGCTGCAACCGGCAAAGCATAGAATGCCAATCAGCCATAAGAATACACTTTTTCTCATAGATAAGAGTTTTAATTATTTTTTAAATTCGTTGGCAAAGAAAAGACATATTTTCTATATCTGCAAATTTTTGTATGGAAATTTAAAAACAATTCTTACATTTGTAGAAAACAAATCTTTATTGTACAACCTTAGAAAGAAAAGGAGAATTATGGCACGTCCAGTTACATTATGCACGCTTCAGTGGAGCGATCTTCCATTGGAAGTTGTTTGTCAGAAAGCGAAAGCTTTTGGTTATGACGGTTTAGAACTTGGCCTTCCGGGGCATTTGGATGTTCGGCATACAGATGCTGAATACTATGAGAACATAAAAGCCCTGTTGGCAAAGTATGACTTGAAGCTTTTCTGTATATCCAATCATTTGATTAGTCAGGCTATTTGCGACAATATCGATTGCCGTCATAAAGGTCTCGTTCCGGATTATATTTGGGGCGATGGCGATCCTGAAGGTATTCACGAACGTGCGGCACAGCATCTTATCAGTGCAGCACATGCAGCAAAAATGCTAGGTATTGATACCGTAGCTGGTTTTACGGGAAGTTCAATCTGGCAATGGCTCTACTCATTTCCACCCGTTACTGAAGAGATGGTCGAGAAAGGTTATGCCGATTTTGCCCGCCGGTTCACGCCTATCCTTGATGAATATCAGAAGTTAGGCATTCGTTTTGCATTAGAGGCTCATCCGTCGGAGATTGCTTTTGATATCTATTCGGCAAAGCATGCTCTTGAGGCAGTTCACAATCATCCTTCTTTTGGCTTCAATTATGATCCGAGTCATTTCGGCTATCAGGGTGTTGATTACGTCCGTTTTATTTATGAGTTTTCGGATCGTATCTTCCATGTTCACATGAAGGATGTCTATTGGAGTGATACACCTAAGACCGTTGGTGTTTTTGGCGGACATATGGCATTTGGTGATTCGCGTCGTTATTGGAACTTCCGCAGTCTTGGTCGCGGGAAGATTCATTTTGAAGAAATCATTCGCGCATTGAATGATATCCATTATCACGGACCATTGTCTGTTGAGTGGGAAGACAGTGCCATGGACCGCGAACACGGTGCACGCGAAGCCTGTGCCTTTGTAAAGCAGGCAGATTTCCAGCCTTCAGGACAAGCTTTTGATGCTTTCTTCGGAAAGGATTAATAATAAGCATATTAAGGTAGCCTAAAAAAGTATATACTTTTGGTATACGAAAGTATATACTTTTAGGGTGCCAAAGTATATACTTTTGATAGGTGAAAGTATATACTTTTTGTTTCAAAAGTATATACTATGGAAAACAGAAGTATATACATCTGTATCAGAAGCTAACTGAGTCTAATCAAAACCCACCATTGAAGCGCTATCTGCCTGTTTAAAGAAAAATAACGAACCACTTTTGAGTAATTGAAAAGGATATCCTACTTTTGCACCGCTTAAAGGCAATGATATCTGCCTGTAAACTACAGCCCATCCGGGTTTTGTTGATGATATCTACTGTTACAGATTAATTTTGAATGAATGATGAAGACGCTTCTTTTTATTGGCGCAGGAAGTTTTATGGGCGGTGTTGTACGTTTTATTGTTTCGCGGACTTTGCAGGCAAATTTTTCCACTTCGATACCTGTCGGGACCATGGTCGTTAATATTATAGGATGCTTTGTGATTGGTCTGCTTTATGGCCTGTTCGATCGCGGGCATATTTCCAACAATGCTTTGTGGCTTTTCCTCACGGTTGGCTTCTGCGGCGGGTTTACTACATTTTCGACTTTCATGTACGAGAATTTTTCATTCTTCCAGGCTCAGAACTTTTTTCATTCTATGTTTTACACCGGATTGAGTTTTATGTTGGGAATGAGTGCCGTTTATTTCGGCCATCTGCTAATTAAGGCTATATGAAACAAGCTCTTTTGAGCTAAAACGTTTGCCATATTTTTTAATATGCTTATATTTGCAGACAAAGAAAGAACTTGCGGTACATTGTTGTATCGATAATAATATTATTAATTCATTGTTGCTTAATTTTTAAATAGTGATAGTCATGAATAAATGCATGAGTTTTTTTGTGTTAGCGGCAACATTGTCGCTGATGTCGTTTGCTCCGGCTAAAGAAGAGCCAATTTCGAAGGTGATTGACCGCGGATTAAAAGTATCAACCGAGCAGGCTATACAAATGGCTAAAGTGTTGGAAAATCAGGAAGGAAAATTACCAAAGAGCATTAAGGACGGGAAGTTGGAAACAGGTACATGGTCATGGTGGTGTTGCGGATTTTTCCCCGGCGAGTTGTGGTATTTGTATGAAAACACTCATTCTCCGGAATTGAAAAAGTATGCTGAGATGTATACGAAGAGAGTAGAGAAGGTTCAGTATATAACCAATAGCCATGATGTCGGATTCATGCTTTATTGCAGCTATGGCAATGGCTATCGCATTACGAAAGATCCTGCATACAAGCAAGTTCTGCTTAATGGAGCGAATTCTCTTTCAACCCGTTATAATCCGATGATCAAAGCCATTCGTTCTTGGGATAATACCAATGGCGGCAAATGGCAGTTCCCGGTTATTATCGATAATATGATGAATCTGGAATTATTGGAATGGGCGTCCAAAACATCGGGTGACAATCGTTTCCGCAAGATTGCCGAGAATCATGCCAACACAACCTTGAAGAACCATTTCCGCAAGGATTATAGTTGTTATCATGTTGTTTCTTACGATACGATTACCGGTGTGCCTCATGTAAAGATGACTCACCAAGGTTATGCTGACGAATCTTCCTGGTCGCGTGGTCAGGCTTGGGCACTTTATGGCTATACAATGATGGCGCGTGAAACAGGGAATGCCACATATTTGAATCAGGCAAAACATATCGCCGGCTTTTTGATGAATCATCCGAATATGCCTGCCGATAAGATTCCGTATTGGGATTACAATGCTCCGGATATTCCAAATGCCAAGCGTGATGCTTCGGCAGGTGCGATTATGGCTTCAGCCTTGATTGAACTGAGTCAGCTGGACAAGAGTTCAGTGGCAAAGAAATATTTGACATTTGCTGAAAAACAAGTTCGTTCGCTTTCGTCGCCAGCATATATGGCTAAAGTGGGAGAGAACTGTAATTTTGTTTTGATGCATTCAGTCGGCAGTCTGCCTCATCATAGTGAAGTCGATGTTCCACTGAGTTACGCCGACTATTATTATGTCGAGGCTTTGATGCGTTTAAAGCATCTGAAAAAGTAAAATCATGAGGATAAACAAGATCATTGGATTATTTCTGTTGTGCTTCCTGCTTGCACAAACAAGTGAAGCCCAGCAGAGTAATGGTGTTAAAGATAGAGCATTCTGGGTTGCCACATTGACTCGCATTGCGGATCCGGTGTTGACGAATCTCAGTCAGAATACCTTGAAGAAAAATATGCCATACGAATCGTTGGCGCCCGACCGAAAGAAGTTCTCACATCTGGAAGCCGTCGGACGATTGATATGTGGAATGGCTCCCTGGTTGGAACTCGGACCCGATAATACAGCCGAAGGAAAACTACGTGCCAAGTATATTGCACTGGCAGTTAAAGGATTGCAAAATGCTGTCGATCCGGATGCACCCGATCATCTGCTCTTCGCAGAACCTTCACAAGCTTTGGTTGATGCAGCATTTTTGGCGGAAGGACTGCTTCGCGCTCCGAAACAGTTGTGGGGAAATCTGGATGCTAAAGCCAAAGAGCACATGATTACCGAACTTAAAAACAGTCGTGCGATTAAACCCGGTGAAAACAACTGGCTTCTTTTTGCTTCAACGGTTGAAGCTGCATTGCTGGAGTTTACGGGCGAATGTGATATGCAACGGCTTACTTATGGCGTAAACAAGTTCCGCGATAATTGGTATAAAGGCGATGCGCTTTATGGTGACGGCGCTAGTTTCCACATGGATTATTACAACAGCTATGTGATTCATCCGATGTTGACCGACGTTCTGATTGTGATGCAGAAGCATCATTTGGAAGGTGCAGACTTTCTGGATGTTCAGTTGAAACGTCATGCGCGTTATGCAGAGATATTGGAAAGGTTTATTTCACCGGAAGGAACATTCCCCGTTGTAGGTCGCTCTATTGCTTATCGTTTTGGAGCATTTCATGCGCTGGGAATGGCTTGCCTGATGCATAATCTTCCGGCTTCGGTCAAACCGGCGCAAGTTCGCTGTGCACTTACGGCCGTTATTCACAAGCAACTGAAGTCGGCTGCCAATTTTGATAAGAACGGTTGGTTGCGTGTTGGATTCGCAGGCGATCAGATTGATATTTCCGAATCGTATATTAACACCGGAAGTTCGTATCTTTGTTCAGTCGGATTGTTGTCATTGGGATTGCCGCCGACGGACGAGTTTTGGTCCGCGCCCTTTACCGAATGGACGAATCTGAAAGCATGGAACGGCGAAAAAGTCAATGCCGATCATGCATGGAGTAAGTAACATATATAATATAATGTAATAGGAGTATATAGAATGAAAACAAATTATGAATTACGTTATGCAGCGCATCCGGAAGATGCAAAGCATTATGATACGACGCGAATCCGTCGCGACTTTTTGATTGAGCGCGTGTTTGCTCCTGATGAAGTGAATATGGTTTATTCGATGTACGACCGAATGATCGTGGGTGGTGCAATGCCTGTAGACGAGGAACTCAAGCTGGAAGCTATCGATCCTTTGAAAGCGCCATTCTTCCTGACCCGTCGTGAAATGGGAATCTATAATGTAGGCGGAACGGGCATTGTGAAAGTTGATGACGCTACGTTTACCTTGAATTTCAAAGAAGCTTTGTATCTGGGTTCTGGTGATCGTAAGGTGACGTTCATCAGTTCAGACGCAAAGAAACCGGCGAAGTTCTATTTCAATTCGACAACGGCTCATCGCAACTATCCGGATAAGAAGGTGACAAAAGCCGATGCTGTTACAGCAGCTATGGGTTCGTTGGAAAATTCGAACGATCGTGTTATCAATAAGATGATTGTCAATCAGGTGCTTCCAACGTGTCAATTGCAGATGGGCATGACGGAACTGAAGACCGGAAGTGTTTGGAATACAATGCCTGCACATGTTCACAGCCGCCGTATGGAAGCTTATTTCTATTTCGATATTCCTGAAGATCAGGCTATATGTCATTTTATGGGCGAAGTAAATGAAACCCGACATATCTGGATGCGTGGCGAACAGGCAGTTCTTTCTCCGGAATGGTCTATTCACAGTGCTGCCGCTACTCATAACTATACCTTTATCTGGGGAATGGGTGGCGAGAACCTGGATTATGGCGATCAGGATTTCTCGTTGATCACCGACTTGAAATGATTTGATATATATATACAATTAATAATTAAACGAAAATGGTAAACTTTTCATTGGAAGGGAAGATCGCTCTGATAACGGGTGCTTCTTATGGTATCGGATTCGCTATCGCTACTGGCTTTGCTCAAGCAGGCGCAACGATCGTATTCAACGATATTAAGCAGGAATTGGTAGATAAAGGCTTGGCAGCCTATAATGAATTGGGTATCAAAGCTCACGGCTATGTTTGTGACGTGACTAACGAAGAGGCTGTAAAGTCTTTCATCGCTACCGTTGAGAAGGAAGTAGGAACAATTGATATTCTGGTAAACAATGCCGGAATCATCAAACGTATTCCGATGTGCGACATGACTGCTGCACAGTTCCGTCAGGTTATCGATGTCGATCTGAACGCTCCGTTTATTGTTTCGAAAACAGTTATTCCAAGCATGATCAAGAAAGGTCATGGCAAGATTATCAATATCTGTTCGATGATGAGCGAACTTGGTCGCGAAACTGTTTCAGCTTATGCTGCTGCTAAAGGCGGTTTGAAGATGTTGACTCGTAATATCGCTTCCGAATATGGCGAATACAATATTCAATGTAATGGTATCGGTCCGGGTTATATTGCTACACCGCAGACTGCTCCATTGCGTGAGAAACAACCGGATGGTTCGCGTCATCCTTTCGATTCGTTCATCATTTCTAAAACGCCGGCAGCTCGTTGGGGAACACCGGCAGATCTGATGGGTCCGGCTATTTTCCTGGCTTCTGAAGCTTCGGATTTTGTCAATGGACATGTGCTTTATGTTGACGGCGGAATTTTGGCTTATATTGGCAAACAGCCTAAATAATAGAAATATATAATAAAAGAAGAGGCACGAATCATTGCGGTTCGTGCCTCTTTTGTATAATGGACTCTATTATTTGTTGTACTTACTCCAGTCTACTTTGCGCATATCGCCGTTTTCCATGAATTCTTCGTGGAATGCGAAGCAGCATTTCAAGTTCTGTGGTGTCTGTCCCTTGATGCCCATCTGCAAATATTCGTTCAGTAATGGCTTGTAGTCAGGATGAACGCAATTGTCGATGATGCAACGAGCACGCTGTATTGGTGATTTGGCACGCAAATCGGCAACACCGTATTCGGTGATGATGACTTTGACAGAGTGTTCGCTGTGATCCAAGTGCGAAACCATAGGAACGAATGAACTGATTTTGCCGTCCTTGGCTGTTGATGGAGTTGTAAAGATTGACAACATGGCTGCACGTGTGAAATCGCCTGAACCTCCGATACCATTCATCATCTTTGTTCCACAAACATGTGTAGAGTTGATGTTTCCGAAGATATCAGCTTCCAACGCCGTGTTGATAGCGATCAAGCCTAAACGGCGAGCAACTTCAGGGTTGTTTGAAATCTCTTCCGGACGGAGCAGAATCTTGTCCTTGAAGAAGTCGAGATGATCGTAGATGTCGCGGATCACTTCGTTGCTGACTGTCAGTGAGCAACCGCTTGCGAATTTAACGCGACCTTCTTTCATCAGACCGATAACAGCATCCTGAATAACTTCTGTATAGATATTGAATGCAGGAATGTCCTTGTTCTCGCCCATGCATCCGAGTACAGCGTTTGCAACATTACCAACACCGCTCTGCAGAGGAACGAATTCTTTAGGCAGACGACCGGCTTTGAGCTCGCTTACCAGGAAGTCGGATACGTTTTTACCGATAGCCATCGTTACATCGTCCAGTGGAGAGAACGGTTTGCCTTCGTTCGGTTCGTCAGTTCTGACGATGCCGACAATCTTTTTCGGATCTACTTTAACACAGTCTGTACCAATACGATCCGATGGTTTATAAATAGGAATCTCGCGGCGATAAGGCGGATCAAGAGGTTCGTAGATATCGTGCATACCTCTGATTTCCTTCGGGTGACGGCAGTTGAGCTCGATAATGATACGATCAGCCATACGGCAGATTGTCGGGAGAATACCTACACCGCTGGTAGGAACGATTTCGCCATCTTCGGTAACATCAGCAGCTTCTGCGATGACTACATCTACTTTGCCTAAGAAACCGTAGCGCAAATCCTGAGCCTCTTCAGAAAGGTGCAGGTCAAAATATTCTGCGCCGTGAGCATTCAACAATGCACGTAAGTCTTTGTTAGACTGATATGGAGTACGAAACTTGATAGCATTAGCTCTTGCTAAAACACCATCCATCTTGTCGCCGGATGAAGCACCGGTGAACATTCCAATCTTAAATGGATTACCTTTTGCGTGTTCTTCAATAGCTCTTTGAGCGATTGCGCCTGGAACAACTTTAGGACATCCGGCGGGTGTGAATCCGCTAAAACCTACGTTATCGTCGTTGTGTACAAATGTAGCAGCTTCTTCAGCTGTAATAAATCTTAATGCCATGATATAATTAAATTGGTTCTATATAATTCATTTTTTAGTTTGACGGCACAAAGTTATTAAAAAGAAAATTGATAGTTAATATTTACGGTTCAGTATTTCACTATAGATTACCGCTTTTCGAAGAGAGGCGGCATTATCAAGGTCCAAAGTGGAGTGAATCGCATTTTCTTGAGTGTCTTGTTTCGTCAATATACTGTTTGAATTGTTTATCGAAGGATGGTCTATTTCATCTGAGGATGACAAGAACGGTGATGGCTTAATCTTCTTTTTTACTGAAGGCACCTCTTTCTTTGGAACGACTGCCTTTTTGGTCTCTCCGCTTTCAATCTCTTCGAGCGTTTCCCAAAAAGATTTTTGTGGTTTGGGCAGCTCCTCGGTTTCTACGATAGCTTTCCCGGGCTGTCCTAAAATGACAGTCGGACGTTGTTTCTGCTTTTTCTTCGGCTTTAGTAAACTGCCTACAACAGCAACAATTAGAAAAACAATATACAGCCAATCGCCTGAGTTATCCATAACTTTGATTAATTTTGCAGCCAAATGTAAGAAGAAATATTGGATTGTGGAAGAAAGAGAAGATATAAAAGGTATAAAAGTAAATAAGGGTAACTTCACAGCCACCCTTATTCGATTTAACCAAAACCTTAACTATGAAAAAATTTACGTTTTTCGAATGCAAATATAAAGCTTTATTTTGAATGGCACACATTATAAAGGTTTAATTTTTTGCTAAAAGTAATGTTTAACGTTAATTAATAATTAAATGACAGAGGAACAAAATGAAAGCGTGGACTTAAAATCCACTGCTTCAGAGAAAAGACTCTTTATTGAGACTTATGGCTGCCAAATGAATGTGGCGGATAGTGAGGTTGTGGCTTCAATCATGCAGATGGACGGTTATGCAATGACCGAAAAGATCGAGGAGGCGGATGCCATATTTGTAAATACCTGTTCGGTTCGCGAAAACGCCGAGCAAAGGGTGTATGGTCGTCTTCAATATTTCCAGTCGTTGAAGAAAAAGAACAAATCGCTGGTGATTGGCGTGTTGGGCTGTATGGCCGAACGGGTGAAGGAGGCATTGATAAACGAATATCATGTTGATCTGGTCGTTGGTCCGGATTCGTACATGGATTTGCCCAACCTGATCGGTGCAGTCGAAAGTGGCGAGAAAGCCATTAATGTGGAACTTTCGACACAGGAGACTTACAAGGATGTGATTCCGCTAAAGCTGCCCGGCGTACATATTACCGGTTTTGTTTCAATCATGCGCGGTTGCAACAACTTCTGTTCGTATTGCATCGTTCCGTATACACGTGGTCGCGAACGTAATCGCGAGGTGGAAAGCATCCTGAACGAAATACGCGATATGCAGGCGAAAGGCTATAAGGAAGCTACTTTGCTGGGACAGAATGTCAATTCGTACATGTCTGAACGTAATGGCGAAAAGGTGAATTTCTCGCAACTGCTTGAACTGGTTGCCTTGGAAGTGCCAGAGATGCGTATACGCTTTGTCACCTCGCATCCGAAGGATATGAGCGATGACACGCTGCGGGTGATTGCAGCCCACAATAATATATGTAAATATATCCATCTGCCGGCGCAGTCGGGGAGTTCGAAAATACTGAAGGTGATGAACCGCAAATATACGCGCGAGTGGTATCTCGACCGTATTGCAGCAATTCGCAGAATCGTTCCGGACTGTTCTATTTCGACCGACTTGTTCTGTGGATTCCATTCCGAGACGGAGGAAGATTATCAGGAAACGCTTTCGCTGATGCGCGAAGTGGGATACGACAGCGCTTACCTGTTCAAGTATTCCGAACGCCCGGGAACCTATGCCGCCAAACATTTGCCCGACACGGTTCCGGAAGAAGAGAAAGTGCGTCGCCTGCAGGGAATGATCGATTTGCAGAATCAGCTCTCGGAGGAAAGCAACAAGCGCGATATAGGCAAAACGTTCGAAGTACTGGTTGAAGGCTTCTCGAAACGTTCGCGCGATCAACTCTTCGGTCGTACAAGTCAGAATAAGGTGGTTATCTTCGATAAAAAGAATTTTCACGTCGGACAGTTTATCAACGTCAAGGTTCATTCGGCTTCATCGGCTACACTGTTCGGTGAACCGGTGGATGATTGAGTGTGCAAAGGTTCTTGCTTTCGGGAACGATTGTCGTTACATCCGAAGCAAACTGTCGGCGGATTCGAATAAATTATTCGTTTGATAGTTGTTGTTTTATATTTATACAATTGTAAAAATATAATTTGACAATTGTCAAACGAATCATATATGCGAAAGAAAATAGCTCTGCATTCAGATGCAAGAGACTTTTCTTCCGCATATTTTGTTCCATAGTTAAATAATTGTAAAGTAGCCGCTATTCGATAAATTATTTGTTCTTTTGCAGAAAATTTGGGAGGTGTGTACTTCTTACACATTTTCGCAAGGGTGATTATTAAATTTGAACTTTCATAATGGCTGAAAATAAGAAGATTAGTGCAGTTTCTTTTTTTAATTCCCGTTTAATTTCCATTATTAGCATTGCCTTGGTATTGTTTTTATTGGGATTGATATTGTTGATGGGGTTATTGGGAAATAGACTGTCTGCGTATGTGAAAGAGAATATTTCATTTTCGGTTGTACTGAAGGACAACGTGAGCGATTCTGAGATCAGGCAGATGCAGAAGAATATGGAATCACAGCCATTCATCAAATCAGCGGAATATATATCAAAAGAACAGGCAGCCAAAGAATTGGAAGAGGAGTTGGGCGAAAACCCTGAAACGTTTCTGGGTTTCAATCCGTTGCAAGCCTCTATCGAGGTGAAGCTTCATTCAAAATATGCCAATCCTGACAGTCTTAAGCTGATAGAAAAGAAGATAAAAGACTATTCGTCGGTTTCCGAACTGCTGTATCGCAAAGATATGATGCAGATGGTGAACGAAAATATGCAACGCGTCGGACTGATTCTGTTGTCGCTGGCCGTTGTGCTGATGATAATTTCGTTTGTTTTGATAAGTAATACGATACGATTGCTTATCTATTCCAAACGTTTCCTGATACATACGATGAAACTTGTTGGCGCAACGCCCGGGTTTATCCGTCGGCCATTTGTGGGATATAATGTGGTGAGCGGCATTTTTGCTGCTATAGTGGCGATATTGATGCTGGGCGGAATGTTGTATTATTTGCAGAACGAACTGACAGGATTCATTAATCTGCTGGATATCCAAACGATAGCGATTGTATTTGGATCGGTTCTGGTACTGGGTGTACTGCTGTCGGTTGTTGCAACGATATTCGCAGTGAACAAATACCTGCGGATGGGTGTTGATAAATTGTATTATATATAAATAAGTATATGGCTAAGAAAGATTTTGCTTTTGGTAAAGTGAATTTTATTTTGATTGCGGTTGCCGTAGTGATTATTGCTATAGGATTTATACTGATGAGCGGTGGTGGTTCGAAAGATCCTTCGGGATTCAATCCGGCTATCTTTAGTGCTCAGCGTATTGTTGTCGCTCCGGCTGTGACGCTAATCGGATTTTTATTGATGATTTTTGGAATTCTGAAGAACAGCAAAAACGATAATAACAACATTGCCGAATGAGTTGGTTACAAGCTTTAGTGCTGGGGATATTACAGGGATTCACTGAATATTTGCCGGTGAGCAGCAGTGGCCATCTAGCTATTTGTTCATCGTTGTTCGGTATTCAGGGTGCAGATAATCTGACTTTTACAATCATTGTACATGTGGCAACGGTTCTAAGTACTGTCGTTGTCTTATGGAAAGAACTGGCATGGATATTGAAGGGGCTTTTCAAATTTGAAATGAATGCTGCTACAAAATATGCCATCAACATTATTGTGTCTATGATTCCTGTGGGAATTGTGGGTTTCTTCTTCAAAGATAAGGTGGAAGAAGTCTTCAGTTCCGGACTGATTATTGTTGGTTGGATGTTGTTGCTCACGGCTGTACTGCTGGCATTCTCTTATTATGCGAAGCCTCGTCAGAAGGAATTCGTATCAATGCGCGACGCGTTTATCATCGGTTTGTCACAGGCGTGTGCCGTGATGCCGGGCCTTTCGCGTTCGGGCACAACTATTGCTACAGGTCTGCTTCTGGGAAACAAGAAGGAAAAAATTGCGCAGTTCTCGTTTTTGATGGTTATACCGCCGATTTTGGGTGAGGCTCTACTGGATATAATGAAAGCCATGAAGGGTGAAGCCGTAACAGGTGATATTTCGACAACCGCGTTGGTGGTTGGCTTTATCGCAGCATTTATATCGGGCTGTATCGCATGCAAATGGATGATTAATATGGTCAAGAAAGGAAAATTGATCTATTTTGCCATCTATTGTGCAGTCGTCGGAGCACTGACTTTGTATTTCTCGCTGCGTTAAGTTCAAATACATGTAAACTCGTTTAAAATGGATTTTCAAGAAGGAGAAATAGTATATTTGAATAAGCCGCTGAAGTGGACATCTTTCGATTTGGTGAATACCTTCCGCTACAAGTTATCAAGAAAACTTCATGTGAAAAAGATAAAGGTCGGCCATGCCGGAACGTTGGATCCGCTGGCTACTGGCGTTCTGATTATTTGTACGGGTAAGGCAACGAAACGGATTGATGAGTTTCAGTATCAGACAAAAGAATATATTGCCGGTCTGAAGTTGGGAGAGACGACTCCTTCTTTCGATTTGGAAAAGGAGGTCGATGCGACTTATCCTACCGAACATATTACGCGTGAGGAGGTTGAACGCGTGCTTCAGTCGTTCGTTGGAACGATACAACAAGTGCCTCCTGTCTTCTCGGCATGTAAAGTTGCCGGGAAAAGAGCTTATGAGATGGCAAGAAACGGCGAAGAAGTAGAGTTGAAATCGAAAACGCTGGTGATTGATGAGATAGAACTGTTGGAATATAATATGCCGATCATCAAGATACGCGTTGTCTGCAGTAAAGGGACGTATATCCGCGCTTTAGCTCGTGATATCGGCGTTGCTCTGCAATCGGGCGCTCATCTGATATCGTTGCAGCGTACGCGAATTGGCGATATAACACTCGATCAGTGTTTGTCAGCCGATGATATTGATGTGTTTTTAGATAAGAATGTTGTTCCGGCTGATATGAAAAGCCAGCAACAATAATGGTTTTTGATAGAAATAAAATAAAATAACATAGATAGTATTATGAAGCTTTCTAAATTCAAATTTGATTTGCCGCAGGCTTTGATTGCACTTCATCCCTCAAAGGATAGAGATGAGTGTCGGTTGATGGTGGTCGATCGTAAGAATGAAACCATCGAACATAAAGTATTCAAGGATTTGCTTGATTATTTCGGTAAAGGCGATACATTTATATTTAATAATACAAAAGTATTTCCGGCTCGCCTCTATGGAAATAAGGAAAAAACCGGCGCAAGAATTGAAGTGTTTCTGTTGCGTGAACTGAATCCGGACCTTCGCCTGTGGGATGTATTGGTCGATCCGGCACGCAAAATCCGTATCGGCAATAAACTCTATTTCGGTGAAGACGATTCGATGGTGGCCGAAGTGATTGATAACACAACTTCACGCGGACGTACGCTGCGATTCCTCTATGACGGCAATCATGACGATTTTAAGAAGTCATTATATGCTTTGGGCGAAACACCTCTGCCTAAATATATCGATCGTCCGGTTGAACCCGAAGACGAGGAACGCTATCAGAATATTTTTGCAACCGAAGAAGGTGCAGTTGTTGCGCCTGCAGCAGGTCTGCATTTCAGTCGCGAACTGATGAAGCGCCTCGAAATAAAAGATTGCCGCTTCTCTTATCTGACGTTGCATTGCGGTCTGGGTAATTTCCGCGAAATAGATGTGGAAGACCTGACCAAACATAAGATGGACTCGGAAGAAATGATTGTCAACGAAGATGTGGTGAATATTGTCAATCTGGCCAAGGATGAGGGACATCAGATCTGCGCTGTCGGTACGTCGGTTATGCGCGCTGTGGAAACAGCTGTCAGCACCGATGGACATCTGAAGGAATTTGAAGGTTGGACCAACAAATTCATCTTCCCGCCATACGATTTTAATCTGGCAACTTCCATGATTACAAACTTCCACATGCCGCTTTCTACTTTATTGATGATGACGGCATCGTTCGGTGGCTATGATTTGATTATGGAGGCTTATGATGTGGCTCTGAAGGAAAAGTATACTTTCGGCGCTTATGGCGATGCTATGCTTATCATCTGATAAAAGATGGCAGGCATTGCATATCTGGGTCTGGGAACGAATATCGGCAATAAGCGCAGGAATTTGATAACAGCAGCTGCAATGCTGGCAGAAAGAGCAGGCGATGTACTGACTCTTTCTCGGTTCTATGAGTCGGAACCGTGGGGCTTCAAATCGGAAAATCTGTTCCTGAATGCAGCACTCAAGTTGAGAACTGAACTTGCTCCTTTAGAACTGCTTTCAGTATCGAAGCAGATAGAAAAAGAAATGGGACGTACAGAAAAAACTTGCGGCGAATATCATGACCGGATTATTGATATCGATATTTTGCTCTATGATAGTTTGATTATGAAGGATGCCGGACTTCTGATTCCGCATCCGCTCATGACAGAACGCAAGTTTGTGATGGAACCGCTTGCCGAGATTGCACCGGCATTCATTCATCCGGTTTTGAAATTAACGATGGCAGAATTAAACGAAAAGTTATGAAGAATGATGAGATAAAGAAGGTCATTACCGAAGGTGGAATGGTTTTCAAGAAAAAAGCGAAGGACGAACTGGAAGGCGACAAGAAACTGAAGCTCTCCAATTTTCTGCATGGTACGCATTATTCGGATTCCGCTAAATGGAAGGCTAGTTTCAAATTTAAACGCGCCTTGCGAAACTCACAGAGAAAAAAATAGTTTCAACAATATAGCAGGGTACAAATAATTAGTTGTACCTTTGCAACGATTTGATGTGGAAAGATTTGTATTGCTTGCAACCACGGTAAAAAATGCTAAAAAACAAAGTACTTCAATGTATATGGCCGTCCGGCAAGCAGACAATTTCCTATCCGATAAAAATGATTTATTAACCGTCAGTCGCCAATTACGATTTGACTGATGACATGTTGTTGACTTGGATTCGTAGAAAGGCATGGCTTGTGCCTTTATATTAAAACCGACGAATGACTTGCCGTTTGCCATCTCTTGATGGACGATTGCCAATATAATAATGTAATGAGTTATTTATTTACCTCCGAATCGGTGTCTGAAGGACACCCTGATAAAGTAGCCGATCAAATATCGGATGCTTTGCTGGATGAGTTCTTGGCTTATGACAAGAACTCTAAAGTTGCGTGCGAAACCCTTGTAACAACCGGACAGGTTGTCTTGGCTGGAGAAGTTAAATCGACTGCATATGTTGATGTGCAGGAAGTAGCTCGCAATGTGATCGAAAGAATTGGATACACGAAGAGTGAATACCAGTTCGAGTCTAAGTCGTGTGGCGTTTTTTCGGCCATACATGAACAGAGTGGCGATATTAATCGCGGCGTTGAACGTAAGGATCCGTATGAACAGGGAGCCGGTGATCAGGGAATGATGTTCGGTTATGCAACAAATGAGACCGACAATTACATGCCTCTGGCTCTTGATCTGGCACACAGCCTTTTGCGTGAACTGGCACAGATCCGCAAGAATGAAAATAAGCTGATGCCTTATCTTCGTCCGGATGCAAAGAGTCAGGTCACTATCGAATATGCCGACAATGGCAAACCGCTGCGTATCGATACCATCGTCATTTCAACACAACACGATGAGTTTATCCTTCCGAAAGGAATCACGCAGGAAGAGGCCGACGAAGCAATGCAGAAGAGAATCGCCGAAGATGTGAAATCAATTCTTGTTCCGCGTGTGAAAGCTCAGTATCCTTCGTATGTACAGGAATTGTTTAGCGGTGATATCAAGTATTATGTGAACCCGACGGGAAAGTTTGTCATCGGCGGTCCTCACGGTGATACCGGTCTGACAGGACGTAAGATTATTGTTGATACTTACGGAGGCAAGGGTGCTCATGGCGGAGGTGCATTTTCGGGTAAAGATCCATCGAAGGTGGATCGTTCGGCAGCTTATGCAGCGCGTCATATTGCAAAGAATATGGTTGCAGCGGGTGTGGCTGATGAAATGCTGGTACAAATATCGTATGCTATCGGTGTTGCCAAACCGGTTAGTATCTTTGTGAATACTTACGGTCGTTCAAATGTGAAGATGAGCGACGGCGAGATTGCTCAGAAGATCTGGCAATTGTTCGACCTTCGTCCGAAGGCAATTGAGGAACGTCTCAAGTTGCGCAATCCGATTTATTTTGAGACCGCTTCTTATGGTCATATGGGTCGCGAACCGCAAGTTGTCACTAAGACATTTATTTCTCGTTATGATCCTAAACCGGTTGTTTGCCAGGTAGAATTGTTCACTTGGGAAAAACTGGATTATGTGGATAAGATCAAAGAGGCTTTTGGACTGTAATCAATAGAAATTTTTCGAACCGCTTGTTCTATGGCGGGCGGGATCTTGATCAGTTTATTTCAAAAAGTATATACTTTTAGCAGAAGGTATATACTTTTTTTATTGCCGTCAGCAATCATTGCTATTCTTTATTTGTACACGCACTTTCCAGTTTCTCTATAAATTCTGTGGGTGTGCAGTTCATGTATTCGCGAAAATAACGTGTGGCGGTGATGCGCGAACGGAATCCCGACCAGAAGAAGGCCTCTTGAATGTTTGCAGTTTTTTCTTCTGTCAGTATACGTACGACTTCCTTTATGCGTTTGCGATTGATCAAGGTTTTGTAGCTGTCAAAGCCGTTCTCATGAATAATATTTGCCAGTGTGGTTCGGTTGGTGCCGATATTCTTGGCCAAATATTCCAAACTGATATCCGGATTGCGCCATAATTCTTCCTCTTCAATTTGTCTGTATAATTTCTTCCATAGTATTTTATTGGTTGTTTCGGGTTCTTCTTTCTTAATGATCGATACTTCAGGTCCATTATTTATCAATGCTTCAGGCGCGTTATCAATAGTCACTCCTTCTTCTCCGTTTTGAATAGAGGCGGGGACAAACAGACGTGTATTGAATTCCATGTAGGTGACATAGATGCAGAACATCAAGTTATATGCTACATATAGAAGATTGAAGAATGATGAACCTGTCAGCGAAAATATAGAAAACAGAATGCCGATGCCTTGTATGGCAAAAGCATATTTGACTATCCAATTTCTTGTTGCGCCGCTCTTCCTCCAGTTGTAAGGAATCCAAAACAGCATGAGTGGATAAGGAATAATGTAGAGAAATAATACAAACAGACGGAACAGAATATTGAATTCACCTATATGCTGACACATTTCTCCAAACGTCCATACAGGACGGAACTCTATGTGGAACAACAACAGAATGATATTGATGAGTATCCATGGACTAAACAGAAGCAACGTTTTTTTCCAGTTGAGCCATCTGGGTTTGATTACTTCAATCGGATAGAGATAGAATAGTATTTCCAGAAAGAGGATGACATTAAGTTTTGACATGTAAAGTACTTTATAGTCTGTCCCCGGCGCAAAATAGAAGAAATGAACTCTCAGTAGCATGGTGACTGCCATTGCAAAAAACGGCAATGCCAATAAGACACGCGGCCGTACGGAAGACTTGCGCTTCACAACAAGCAGTATGCCATTGTATAAGGATATACAAAGTAAAAAATGGGTCAAGATATTGAGTAACTCAAATTCTAATGTCATTTGTACAGGCATAAAATGGCTTGTATAAATTAATGTATGTGTTAATGTAATCCCTTTTTATTATATGCAAAGTGCAAATCAAAAACATATCTCAGACTTGATAGTTATGCCGTTGTTTGTCTTTGTATTTTGTGAGCAAAGATAAAATAAAAATTCCGTCCGAAGCTTATGCCTCGGACGGAAATGTCAGTCCTGATTAATATGTCAGTTCAAATTCAATATAGGCAGAGTTCCTGTTACAGCTTGTGTGAATGTATAAGGACATGGATGTGCTGTATTCGAACTATTCCAAGTCGCTATAAAGCCGTTGAGTGAATTGATTGTTGTCGCATCATTCATGGTTGTTCCTCCGGATGTATAATTATAAAATGCTGACACATTTCCTCCACAATACTTGAGTGAAGTATCACTATTATAATTTGAGGATACACACGCAGTAGATGAACCGTCATCATCATATCCTATTATAGGGCTACACTGACTAGTATACGATGAATTACAAGTAATGGTGATATCTTTGGCTATACATGCTACACATTGACCGCCACAGGATCCAACTATTCCACCTAAGGCTCTATATCCACTAATTGTGCTGTTTGTGACAGTACAACCGAAGATGTATCCGGAGTCATAAGCAACGATTAATCCGGCATCTGTATTTGTATTATTTAATGATAAAGTACTGCCGGTTACCGAACACCCCTGAATGATTCCAGCATTATGACTGGCAATGATTCCAGAACTAATTTTGCCATTCGTGCCGCTGCTATCATTAATGACTTTGGCATTTGACATGTTTATATTCTTTAGTATACCCGTTGCACTTACAATTCCGAATAATCCCATTCTCCCATTATAGTTTTTGGTATATAGGTTCGAAATGGTTTTTCCGTTGCCGTCGAATGTCCCGGCAAAGTTTGTTTGATCTGTTAATCCTATTGAAATCCAGTTCGCATTTACAGAGCCATTTGCTCCGTCTCCACAAACACTCTTCAAATCAATGTCCTTCATAACCTTGAAGTATTTCCCACTCATGTTGTTTCCTGCATTTTCAGTTGTCGCAAGATTCTTCATCTGTTGTGCATTATAAATCAGATAAGGATCGGTTGCAGTGCCGCTTCCTAAAGCATTATATGTTGAAGCCGCCTCTATATTCATGATTGTTCTTGATGCAGTCATGGTAGTTCCATCTGTCTTCGAAATGGTAACTATCAGCATGGCATAAGTGTTCTCTGATGTCGGAGTAGTGGGTACGCTTACCTTTACAGAAGCATCATTATTGTAAGTGCCAGATGTAAAAGTAGGTTTGTTAACAGTCACACCCCACGCATTTGCAGTTGCAGCCGTTCTCGTTTGCAGTTCGGATCCCGTACCGCTTGTGCTTTCTACCTTTGCCAATATGGAAGTATAATCAGCTTCTTTAAATGTAGCAGGTAAAGAGATAGGCAGTGTCATTTCTGATGTAATTGAAATGATGGATTCTGTGTTTAGCGGTGCAATCTTCATGCTCTGATAGAGTGGCAATGTGAATGTTGTTCCATCCGAAAGATTGAATGTTACAGATGAATCGCTGGTGGTTACAGGATTTGTTGATGCAAAGATGGCGTCGCCTTTCTCTCCTTGCGGACCCTGAGGGCCAGCAGGACCCTGAGGACCAGGAATTCCTTGTGCTCCGGTAGCTCCAGTAGCTCCTGTAGCTCCAGTAGCTCCAGTAGCTCCTTGCGGACCCGGAGGGCCAGGAATTCCTTGTGCTCCTGTAGCTCCTGTAGCTCCTGTAGCTCCTTGCGGACCGGTTGCATTGACACCTGTTGAAGTCCAGTTTGTTCCGTCAGTACTTATTTCCCATTCATTTGTATCGGTATTGATGCGTATTTGGGGAGTAACACCATCTCTACCATTCATGCCATGCATACCTTCCGGACCTTGAGCTCCAGTTGCTCCTGTAGCTCCAGTTGCCCCGGTATCACCTTTGTCACCTTTGTCACCGGTTGTCCTTATCATGTTGCCTTTGGCATCTTTCAGCCATTCGCCATTGATTGTCCAGTAATAGTTGCCATCCGTATATTTAGCTACGCTGATGTTGGGCGTCTGAGCATCAGTTCCGTTTGTACCGTTTTTGCCATTCTTGACGGTAATGGTTCCACTGTTCTGAAATGTAATCTGATAGCCTGAACCATCCGCAAGGGTGGTTACTCCCGTTACATAATCTTTTGTTTGCAAGGCATTAACAATAGTCTGCAATGCGCTGATGTTGGTGTTGACAGTGTTCTGCCACGCTTCGAGCGAAGTCACTCTTTGATTGAGACTATCAATGTCGTCATCGTAGTTTTTGCAGCCGGTGATTGCTATTGCAAACAATGCTGCGAATAAATAAATTGTTTTTTTCATGTTTACTATATTTAATGAATAAATACTACACCATATATTAAGCTCATTCGACAATTCAAAGCTATACGTTGATATTTAGACCTTATGTGATTTAACAAAATTACAGCTATTGGGATTGTTGTTCGCCTCATATTTACATTTTTAATGTTTCATAATTACAATAGATTGAAATCAATGTACTAAATTCACAAATTGTGATTTTGGTATAGAGGTTTTGTGTTTTGTTATCTATTATTTTATAGCTTTATGAGAGTTACGTAATTTTATGTATGAAATTTTTCTGCCGGTTATTCTATTCTTGCTTTTTATTCTTACTTTTGGGATGTTTTAATTCTAACAACTTTCAATATATTAATGTATGTCTAAAAAGAATCTATTTATTCAGTTAGCCGTTTTATTTCTTTTATCGATAGGAATGTGTTCGGCTGCAACTCCTTATAAATACGAGACGGTGCCTAACGACCCGATGAAAGCTCGTATTTATACCTTAAATAACGGTTTGAAAGTATATCTGACAGTGAACAAGGAAACACCTCGTATTCAGACGTATATTGCTGTACGTGTAGGTGGTAAATGTGATCCTGCCGAAACTACCGGTTTGGCTCATTACTTTGAGCATCTGATGTTCAAAGGAACACAGAAGTTTGGAACTATGAACTATGCAAAGGAGAAACCGATGCTTGACCAGATCGAACAGCTCTTTGAAGTTTATCGGAAAACCAAAGATGAGACAGCTCGTAAAGCGCTTTATCATCAGATTGACAGTGTTTCGTATGAAGCCTCAAAAATCGCTATTCCGAATGAATATGATAAACTGATGTCGGCAATAGGCGCTACAGAAACGAATGCTTATACCGGTTTCGATCAGACGGTGTTTGTTGAGGATATTCCTTCCAACCAGGTTGACAACTGGGCAAAGATTGAAGCCGACCGCTTCGAGAACTGCGTGATCCGCGGATTCCATACAGAGTTGGAAACCGTTTATGAGGAGAAGAATATGTCATTGACACAAGACAGTCGCAAGGTGTACGAAGCTGTGTTGAGTTCGCTCTTCCCGGATCATCCTTACGGAACGCAGACTGTTCTGGGAACTCAGGAAAATCTGAAGAATCCATCCATCACAAACATCAAGAAATATCACGATATGTGGTATGTTCCTAATAATATTGCTATTTGCCTTTCGGGCGATTTGGATCCTGAAAAGACGATTGCCACCATTGATAAGTATTTTGGTCAACTGAAACCGAATCAGAATCTGCCGGCACGCCCAGCCATTCATGAATCGCCTATCAAAGCACCGGTAGTAAAAACTGTCGTTGGCGTTGATGCCGAGAATATTACTGTTGGATGGCGCTTCCCGGGAGCAGCTTCTCCAGAACAGGATCTGTTGGATCTGACAAGTGAGATCCTTTATAACGGACAGGCAGGATTGATAGATGTTGATTTACTTCAGCAGCAAAAAGTATTAAGATGCTCTGCAGGTACTTATGGCACATCCGATTACAATGCTTATGTAGTGATGGGTTATCCGAAAGAAGGACAGACTTTGGATCAGGTAAAGGATTTGATGCTTGGTGAAATTGCCAAACTGAAGAAAGGCGAATTCAAGGAAGATCTTCTGAAAGCTGCCATGAACAATTATAAGCTGGCGCAGATGCAACGTTTGGATAATAACTCCAGTCGTGCCGACATGTTTGTGTCTTCTTTTATTGATGGAACCCCTTGGAAAGATGAAGTTGGCAAGTTGAGTCGTATGAGTAAGATTACGAAACAGCAGATTGTTGATTTTGCCAACAAATATTTTGGTGATAACTACGCGGTTATCTATAAGAACAAAGGACAGGACTCAACCATCAAGAAGATGGAAAAGCCTACTATCACTCCGATTGTTATGAATCGTGATAGTTCAAGTCTGTTCCTTCGTTCGATACAGAATTCCAAAGTAACACCGATAGAACCTGTATTCCTTGATTTCAATAAGGATATGCAGAAGCTGGCGGCAAAATCGAATATTCAGGTTTTGTATAAGAAGAATCCGACTAATGATCTCTTCACTCTGATGTATGTATTCGACATGGGCAATAATAACGATCGCGCTATGGGAACCGCTTTCGAATATATGCAGTATCTGGGAACATCCACCAAGAGTCTGCAGCAGATCAACGAGGAGTTCTATAAACTTGCCTGCTATTTCAATGTTTCCCCGGGATCAGATCGTACGTACGTTACTTTGTCCGGTTTGAACGAGAATATGCCTGCAGCTATGGCTTTGTTTGAAGAACTGCTTGCTGATGCACAGGTGAACAAAGACGCTTACACGAATCTGACCGCTGATATCCTGAAGAAACGTTCGGATGCCAAACTCAATCAGGCACAGAACTTCAATCGTTTGATTCAGTATGCTATCTGGGGCCCGAAATCGCCTACAACCAATCTGTTGAACACAACAGAATTGCAGCAGTTGAATCCTGACGAACTGGTTGCACGCATCCATAAGATCAATACTTATCAGCATAAGATTCTTTATTATGGTCCTGACGAACCCGCTGTATTGTTGGCTACAATCGCCAAATATCATAAAGTCCCGGCTTCATGGACACCGGTTCCTAAAGAAACGGAGTTCAAACAGCAGCAGACAGAAAATGCCAAAGTGCTGTTGGCTCATTATGATGCAAAGCAGATTTATTTCTCTGCCATCTCCAACCGCGGTGAGAAGTTTGATGTGAATGTTCAGCCTACATTAAATATGTATAATGAATATTTCGGTGGCGGCATGAACAGTATTGTATTCCAGGAAATGCGTGAATCACGCGGACTGGCTTATTCTGCCGGTGCATTCCTGATCACTCCTTCTAAACTGAAATATCCCGATTATGTTTATCGTACGTTCATCGCAACTCAGAATGACAAGATGATCGATGCCATGAAGGCTTTCGATGAAATCATCAACAATATGCCACAGTCTGAAAAGGCATTCAAATTGGCTAAAGATGCAGTGATCACACGTCTACGCACCGAACGTATAACCAAAGACAATGTGCTCTGGTCATATCTTAGTGCTCAGGATCTTGGTTTGAATGTTGATATGCGCAAGGCTTTGTACGAACAAGCTCCGTCGATGACATTGCAGCAGATCAAAGCCTTCCAGGAAAAGTGGGTGAAGAATCGCAAGTATGTTTATTGCATTCTTGGTGATGAGAAAGATCTTGATATGAAGGGCTTGGAACAGTATGGTCCGGTTCAGATACTGACACAGGAAGACATATTCGGTTATTAATCAAGATAACATCTATAGAAATTAACGAGCAGATATTTGTTTGAATTCTTGACAACAGGCTCAGCGAATATCTGCCCCTTTACCATTATCAGATAGATATCCAATAAAGAGAGGACCTTTTAAATTCGTCAATTGATTTGTTCAATCGACCATTTAAAAGGTCCTCTTTTTGTTATTTCGTTTATCCGGAAATTCTTCTTGCTTGAAACAAGCCTTTAATTATTTGAGATATCCGGCTTTGTCCACTTGTTTAATCCAAAGTGTTGCCATCCGGTTATGTCCGGCAGGAGCGGGATGTATTCCGTCCCAGATCCAATAAGTATTTTTTGATGTCGGATGTTGTTTGATCAGTGTATCAAACATGGTATTGTAAGGCAGATATACAGCCTTGTAATCTTTGGCAATACGTTCAACGATGGATACACATTGGTTGATCATCTCGATTCTTTTCGGATAAGTCTCATTGTTTATGCTTCCGATAGGTTCAACGAATGGCGCACAGAGCACGAACTTCATATTCGGATTCGATTGCAGTGCCTCGTCCAGCAGTTTGCGGTATGTTTTCTCCCAGCCAACGAAATCAAAAGGTTCTTGTACTTTCTCTCTGAGATAATGGTTCACGTCGTTGGTCCCGATAAGTATGGACAGCACATCCGGTTTCATGTCAATCACATCACTCTGCCAGCGTTTTTCCAAGTCGACCAGCGTGTTGCCCGAGATGCCGCGATTGAAGAATTCGTATTCCTTCTCCGGATAATTGCCCTGATAATAGGAAGCGCAGAAATAAACGTATCCACTTCCCAATACGTGATTCTTATCCCATTCTTTAGCTTTGCGTTCGGCAGACGATTTGCCATCCAGGCGCGCCCAGTTGCTGTCGGTTATTGAATCGCCCATATAAACCACGCGCTGTCCTTTTTTCTCAGTCGATGATAGTTGAAAAGCGATGCAACACATCAGTGCTGCGATGATTAAACTTTTTGTTTTCATGATGATATTATGATTTTCCTTCCAGCAGTTCGTTTTCTTCCACTTCCTTGACTTTACGGAAGAGGTCGGAAGCGAAGATAAAGTCGTTGAGCGCTTTATTGTCGGAAGTGATAACTTCATCTTTGTTGCCTTGCCATTCTTTCACGCCCTCTTTGATGAATATGATATTCTCGCCGATATTCATCACTGAGTTCATATCGTGGGTGTTGATGATGGTCGTCATGTTGTACTCTTTGGTGATGTCGTGAATCAGATCATCGATGAGTAAGGCAGTCTTCGGATCGAGTCCTGAATTAGGCTCGTCGCAGAACAGATACTTGGGATTCAAGGCGATAGCACGTGCGATAGCTGCTCTTTTCATCATACCGCCACTGATTTCCGACGGATAAAGATTGCCCGCATCCGAAAGGTTCACACGGTCCAAACAGAACTGCGCGCGCTTTTGTCTTTCTCTGGATGATTGCTTTGAGAACATATCCAATGGGAAGGTGACATTCTCGAGAACCGTCATACTGTCGAACAATGCCGAACCTTGGAACAACATTCCCATTTCACGGCGAAGCATGTTCAGTTCGTGCTTATCCATTGATGTCAAGTCGCGACCGTCGTACAGTATTTCGCCTTTGTCGGGTCTCAGCAGACCGATAATATCCTTTATCAGTACGGTCTTACCCGAACCGCTTCTGCCGATTATCAGATTCGTTTTGCCCGATTCGAAAACGGCATTGATGTCTTTGAGCACCATCCGCCCTTCGAAAGATTTGTATATATGTTTGATTTCAACCATTTTACGTAAGCATTATTTTTGTCATTATAACATCAGCCAGCAGAATCATGATGCTGCTCATCACAACTGCGTTTGTACTGGCTTTACCAACATCCAGCGCTCCACCTTTGACATTATATCCGAAGTATGCGGAGATGGAAGATATGATGAATGCGTAAACTATGGATTTGATGATAGAATACCATACATAGAACTCCGTAAAGAAGTATTGCAAACCGTACTCGAACGAGGCAGGCGTCATTCCCGTTCCTGATGAATGGCTGGCTGCGATACCGCCCAATATTCCGGTGAACATACTGATGATAACCAGTACCGGTATGAAAACCATGAGTCCTACCATTTTCGGAAGGATCAGGAAGTTTGCCGAGTTGACACCCATTATTTCCATGGCATCAATCTGTTCGGTGACACGCATGGTTCCAATCTCGGACGCGATGTTACTACCCACTTTGCCGGCAAGGATCAAACACATGATTGACGACGAGAATTCGAGAAGCACAATCTCACGTGTCGTATAACCGATAGTGAATTTTGGTATCAGCGGTGAATGGATGTTGAGTGATATCTGAATGGCAATAACTGTACCGATAAATACAGATATGATAATGACAATCCACAAAGAATCGACACCCAACTTGTATATCTCTCTTATTAATTGCTTGAAAAACATGCTCCATCTGTCAGGAATCGTGATGCATTTTCTCATCAGAAGCATATATTCTCCTAGTCTCTGTAATGCCTTGTTCATTGTATTTGTTTATCAATTTCAACTTGCAAAGATAGTTCAATTCCTTTAAGTACGTATTTTTCTGAAATGCATACTTTGGTCTAAAACGAATATAAAATCGCTTTTATGATTATTTATCACCTTGTTGGAATGGCCGGATATAGATAATGCGCTTTCCGTGTCCGATCTTGAGCAGTTTGCTTTCGTCCACCAGTTCGTTAATATCCTGAAGCGCAATATATCGGCTGCAATGGTTGATTGACATGCATTTCAGTGTATTTATGCTGTCGTCGCCATTGAACAGAGAAAGGATATTTCCCTTCCTTTGTGCAGCGCTGAGAGGTTGTTCTTTCTTATGTTGAGATACTTTTTCCAATGAGGCGCTTCTGATTTTCTTTTTCAGCGAGGTTGCGCATCTGAATCCAACGGAATCGATTTCCACTTTGGTCTTCATTTCTCCCTTTTCATTAACTGAATTTTTGCTTTTCAATGTGGGCGAAAAGTAACCTAAGTCATCCATCTCTACACTATATCCTTGCGTCAGGTAATGATTCAGCCAGAAACTCAAGGCTTCGATTACTCCTTTCACATCGGCGGAAGAAAAGCTGCTTGTTTCGGAAATCATTTTGCATAACTCATCCGTGTTGATTGTGCCTTGATGAATGATTCGGGCGTGTTCCAACTGTTCCTTGCTTCTATTGGAAGGAACGGGTGTTTTGTATAGACTAAATTTCAGACTCATACGGAATAAATTTGTTTTAGATATTAATATAACTTGCTTTTGATATATGTCAAAATATAAAAACACAATTGATGAAATATATTTTGATAATTATCAAACGAATGCTTTATTCGAATACAAAGATAACTCTATTCGGTCGTATTTGCTAATCATTCCGTAGAAATCTTTTCCCTGAAGCAGTAACTTTGTTCGACTTGCACTATCTTTGCTTCTGTAAAAGCGAAGATAGGCTGCGTCTCGACATAAAAAATGAACAAGTTCATTTTATTCTGTTCTCGACTTGCACTATCTTTGCACCAAAATAATCGATATGGCAGAAGACGAACAAATGATTCTTCGGACAGAAGATCTTATAAAGAAATATAAGACTCGTACGGTGGTCAATCATGTTTCCATCAATGTGAAGCAGGGCGAGATTGTGGGACTGCTGGGCCCTAATGGCGCCGGCAAAACGACTACGTTCTATATGGCGGTAGGTCTGGTTACCCCAAACGGAGGGAAGATATTCCTGAATGACAAGGAAATTACCAAATACCCGGTCTATATGCGTGCCCGTTTAGGAATCGGTTATTTGGCGCAGGAAGCGTCTATTTTCAGAAAGATGACGGTTGAGGACAATATCCGTTCCATCCTCGAAATGACCAACAAATCGCCCGAATATCAGAAGGAGCGCCTCGAAGGTCTGATCAGCGAGTTCGGTCTGACGAAAGTACGCAAGAACCTGGGCGATCAGTTGTCGGGCGGCGAGCGTCGTCGTGCTGAAATCGCCCGTTGTCTGGCTATCGATCCGAAGTTTATCATGCTGGATGAACCGTTTGCCGGTGTCGACCCTATTGCTGTACAAGACATTCAGAGTATTGTTGCCCGTCTGAAAAACAAACAGATCGGGATTTTGATCACCGACCATAACGTGCATGAAACATTGAGTATTTGCGATCGTGCTTACCTTTTGTTTGAAGGCAAAGTCCTTTTCCAGGGCACAGCCGAGCAGCTTGCCGATAATGCTATTGTTCGTGAGAAATACTTAGGTAAAGACTTCATCCTTCATCGGAAGGACTTTTGATTCTGCCGGTTGTCAGGCTTCTGATTTTCTTTGCACAAATCCAAAAGAATACGGCCATTATTATTGCAATGATAGTATATGGCAAGAGATGCTGCGTTGAGATATCTCCGCTGATATATTCATTGTCTTTCAGCGGTTCGTTAGACATTCCGATGATTGCAAAAGCATTGTTGATAAAATGCGCGAAGACCGGAATCCAGATGTTACGGCTCCAATAAAGGAGATAACCGAAATAGGCGCCGAGGATCATTCGGGGCAGAAATCCGAAGAATTGCATGTGGAATGCACTGAAAATTATCGCTGCGCTCCAAATGACAACATGATGATTGCCCGTCCATTGGCTGAATATCCGCTGCAGAGCGCCTCGGAAAAGAAATTCTTCAGTAACGCCTGCCGTCAGCGCAATCACAATGAGGTTCGCCATAAGAATCAGTATTCCATAATTTCCTACTAAAGAGGTGGTGATTTTTTCGGCAGTATCTTCTTCCTGTCGCATCCAGTTTTCAACAGGCGCCAGAAATGCAGGCAACTCCATCTGCTTGTTTATCAATGCAATCAGATTATCAAAAGGCATCAGTAGAAACATGCTGATGAAGACCAGCAGGAGGACGTTGCCGTCAGGTATTTTCCCGATATAAAGATAATCTTTCGGTTTATGGCTGCATAAATAAGCCAGGCACAGAGCGGGTAGCAGAAATGTGGCAACAGATGATACGAACTGGGTGAATCTCATGAAGTTGGCATGATCTGCCATTCCTGCCGTTGTTCCATAACATATATAATATATGGCTAATACGGCAAGCGAAGAGAAGATGGCTCCGATGAGGATGAACAGAACCAGAAACGATATTTGTAAAAGTGCTGATTTACCGACGAATAGACCTTTTGTCCACATGATGTTTACTGATTTTCAGATATAAAAAAACTTCCGTCTGCTGGCGGAAGTTCTTTGTTTTCCTTCAAAAGCAATTATTTAGGACGAGCTTCTTTGACAACCATTTGGCGTCCTTGTAATTCTTTTTCGTTAAGCTCTTCAATAGCTTTCTTTGCAGCTTCATCGTCAGCCATTTCAACAAAACCAAATCCTTTTGATTTGCCAGTTTCGCGGTCTTTGATGATTTTAACAGAATCAACGGCTCCATAAGCTTCCATTACTTGTCTCAAGTCGTCTTCCCGAACTCGATAGTTCAGATTACCAATGTAAATGTTCATAAGATAGAAATAATTTAAAAAAACCAAATTAACTAATGAAAGTAGAAACCGAATTTCGTAACATGAAAAATATTCAACAAGTAACAAGTAAATGTAGAAATAAAGAACGATGTTATGTACGTTCAAGGTTGAATCCCTTTCACATTGCAAAGGAAGATATTTATTTTCAACCTACAATATTTTTTCGCTAAAAAATTTTCTGTCATTTAACAATGGTTCGTTATAAAATCATATAGTTTTTACGATATTCATGCTGCCCTATAGGTGGCTATATCAATTAGTTCTTTGACAAGCTTAGCATTTATCTTT